>Ga0123519_10000016_pt1 | contig 275307 bp, 217 predicted proteins | sample YelNatPaOPRAMG02_FD_87396 | JGI IMG/M metagenome (GOLD analysis project Ga0123519, IMG submission 87396) | Hot spring microbial communities from Yellowstone National Park - Yellowstone National Park OP-RAMG-02 (version 2) | ecosystem: Environmental > Aquatic > Thermal springs > Hot (42-90C) ... | reverse complement strand
GGTTGGGCTGTTCGCCCATTAAAGCGGTACGTGAGCTGGGTTCAGAACGTCGCGAGACAGTTCGGTCCCTATCTGTGGTGGGCGCAGGAGATTTGAGGGGGCTTGTCCTTAGTACGAGAGGACCGGGATGAACGAACCTCTTGTGATCCAGTTGTCACTCCAGTGGCACAGCTGGGTAGCGAAGTTCGGTGAGGATAAACGCTGAATGCATATAAGCGTGAAACCTTCCCCAAGATGAGATCTCCCAAGCCGTAAGGCTAAGAAGGGCACTGGAAGACTACCAGTTTGATAGGACGGATGTGTAAGCGCAGCAATGCGTTGAGCTAACCGTTACTAATAGCCCATTCGGCTTGACCATAAAATTTACTTTTGGCATAAGGCAGCACTAGCCGTCAATATTCACGGTCTTTCGGGTGACCATAGCGAGGGGGTCACACCCGTTCCCATCCCGAACACGGTAGTTAAGCCCCTCAGCTCCGATGGTACTGCACGCGCGAGTGTGTGGGAGAGTAGGACGTTGCCCGAACTAAATAAGAAAGGCCCGGTCTAGTAACCGGGCCTTTTTCGTCTTTACGATTCCACCGCTCCCCTCCCTCGGCTGGCGTCGGTCGCAACCACACGGATTACCCCCTTCCCCCACACCGTCTGGCGCCCTACACCAGTCCAAAATGCCGCACGCAGGTAAGGCAGAAACTCTGTGAGGTCTCCCTCGTACTCGGCTTCCCCAACAAACCCACCCAGTGGGTGAACTTGCTGGGTGCGCGTAGATCGGCGGACTGTGTATGCATACTCCAGATTACATCCCAGCATGCGCACACGCGCCGCGTGTTCTCCCATGCATTTGAAGTCTATGAGTAAAGGACCGGGACCATAAAGCGACCGGAGTGCGCTAATGCGGTCCCGGATGCGGGCGAAAAGGATGGGGAACTCGGGACGAAGTGTCAGTGTACGTCCGCTCTTCAGCTCTGTCGGAGTTTCAAAACGTACCAAAACCCGTGTGACCGGCTCTGGTTCCGGCTTCAGCTCGATTTGCACGAACGAGGACGCCTCCGGCTCAGTCAAAGTCACTCCATCGAAAACCTGTGCAACAGGTTGCCGGCGGCAATCCAAACGGTAAATGTCAATGAGGTCGGCACGAGCGCGTCGAGGCCCTAGGCCTTCCCGTCCGAGCTGGCTGAAGGCAAGGATGAAGTACTTCAGTGTAGGTCCCTGACAGTCGAAGAGGTGAACGTCGAAGTGGAACGATTCTCCTGGGGCGAAGGTACGGCCGTCGAGATGGGCGGCTCGGAATACAAACGGGCGAGGCCAGTCAGTAAGTCCGCTCGGGCGAACGGAGCCACCAAGGGCGGAGGCTTGGGGTTCGAAGACGCGAACATAGGGACAACTTGCACGTTTGGGGCAGCGGTCGCTGCCCGAGCATCCCTCCGGGCAAACTAAACGGCGAAAAATGGTCCCAAACGCCCCGCGCAATGTATTTCCAGACTTTCCCACAGGAAAATGGAGCGCGTCACGGGCATGAAAACCAAAGCGAAGCGGCAGGACCTGAAATGTGAGCGGGCGCATCCTGACAGAGTATACCCCGAATCGCTGAGAACATCGAAAACAACTTTGACAGCGATATCAGTTGGAGGATATGCGCCGAGTTTCCAATATATCGCCCCTTTGCCGGTCTACCCGCCACAAAGCAATGGCAAAAATCAGTCCTGTGGCCCCGAGGGAGCTAAACATGATCTGGCTGGCTTTATAGCCGTGCGTCATATCGCGAAGACGGCCGTTCAAATACGGGAACGCCAGCAAACCAAGATTCTGTATAGCAGTCATCAGGCCGTATGCAGTTCCAACGCGCCTTTCGTCAATCAGTAGCGGTACGGACGGCCACATCGCCGCTGGAACCAATACAAAAGCCGCTCCAAGAACGATCATCGGAAATACAGGCGCCAGTGAAGTCAGTCCCAAAGCCAGATGGGCGGGGACTATGACTAAAGAACCGGCGACCATAAGGCTGGCGCGCCGCCCGACCCTATCGACAAGATTTCCTGCAAACGGGGCGAACAGCATTGAAACGGTGATAATAATCGATGTTACACCTTGCGCTGTGGTGAACATGTGGGTCAGGTTGTAAAAGACCCCTGCGATAAAACTCCTCCCCTCGCCCGAGGCTTGTGGAAGGCCCCACTTGTCGTGGAAGAAGTCGGTTGACAGAGCTGTAAAGGGGAAAATAGCCGAATAAAAGGTGACACAGAGCAAGACCACCAGCCAGTAGGCGAGTGGAAACTTCCTGATGTCCGTCACAACGATCCTGTCGCCCGTGGCGGGTTCCATGAGGCCGATAAGCGGCTGCGCCCAGCGGTCAAGGAAAGCATAGATCCAATTTGCAGCAAGGCTAAACGCGCATAGGCCAGCGGCGATCCACAGGGAGCTGCGAAAACCGAAACGCGTGGCGAGTAGGGCCATCGTGTTAAATGAAAACAGCGTGCCCAGTCGGCTCACGGTTAAGCAGACTCCGAAAGAAAGCGCAAGTTCCTTTCCAGTAAACCAGCGAGCAAGAATGGCGCTCTGAGCTACTATTAAGGATTCCGAGCCGATACCGAAAAGGATGCGGCCAACATACAATGTGGCCAGATCAGGAGCGGCAGCCACCACGGCGGCGCCTGCTGTAACGAGAAGAGAAAAGAGCATGCTTGCGCGACGTGTGCCGATACGATCGATAAGATAGCCTCCCAGCAGCACCGAGAAAAAGCCTGCGATGCTGTACATCGAGTACATCGCCCCAACGGAAGTCCTGTCCGCATGAAATGCCTGCATGAGAATGTTTTCGATAGCCCCAACGCTGTCATAAGCGAAGTAGCTCCCAAATACCATTAGGCTCGCCATGGTGAGCACAATGTAACGATAAAGCTTGCGCGAAGGATCAAACAAACTGGGGAAAAATTCCATGAACCGTGGACACCGGCCTCCATTATAAGATGGCTCGAGGCTTATAATTCGCCTATGGTTGCTGCCCTCGAGACACGGCCTTTTCAGGTGTTAGATCTGAGAGGAATCTCAGCGACAGCCTTGGGGCCTGTACTCGAACAGGAAATTCAAGACTGGCGAGAAAATTTTGATTGGGATTTCCGACATTTATCTGAGCTGATACGCAAATTAATGCGCATACAGGCGCTCAACGGTTATGCTCTTTTAGCGGATCAAGAGCCCTGCGGATATGCTTACTATTTGACGGATGAGCACAAGGGATTGATCGGGAACCTCTACTTACTGCCCGCGTGCCGGACTGTGGCTAACGAGAATCGGCTGTTGGGCGCTGTGCTCAACTCACTGAGATCCAACCCTTACATCCACCGCATCGAATCGCAATTGATGTTGCTTTCGAGGTGCCGCCGCGAGGCGCGGCCAGACGCGAAGTTTCTACGTACATGGGGAAGGCATTTCATGGAAATCCCTCTAGCCCAGATCTCTGGACTGGCGCCACGTGCCATGAGCGCGCCGGCCGTTTTCATGCCATGGGATGATCTGTGGCAAGAAGCAGCCGCGGTGCTAATTGTGGAAGCCTACTCCGGGCATGTAGACGCAGCCATTAACGACCAATATTGCTCGGTCGTAGGGTCTCGACGTTTTCTCACGAACATCGTGCATTACGCAGGTTGCGGTAACTTTTTCCAGCCAGCATCCTACATAGCTATCGAGCCCGTGAGTCGGCGCCTGTGTGGCATATCTTTGACCAGCATGCTGGCGGATGGCGTCGGCCATATCACGCAAATTTGCGTAGCACCGTCGTTGCAGGGAAAGGGCATTGGCTACGAGTTGTTGTACCGATCCCTGATCTCACTGGCACGGGCCGGATGTCGCAAGGTGAGTCTTACCGTTACGGCCGAGAACATCCCCGCCTTGAGGCTCTATGATCGCATCGGTTTTCGAACCCGGCACACATTTACAGCCATGGTATGGGAAGGATTCGGACACGGTATGAAGAGTGAAAAGGCCCTCTTAGGAAAATGACTCACCCAGGATATCCGGGCATTAGCGCTCACCGAAAAGTGGAAAGATGCGAAAGTGTCAGTCCGCTTCAGGGAAGCGGTTCGCCATCATAGCCTGTCAGTCTTCGAACCCAAATGTTGCGGTAGCGAACAGGCATGTCGTGGTCTTGCAGCATTAGTGGTTCTTCTGGCCCGTGTGGCGCATAAGTAGCGACGGCTCTGTGCACCATTCTCCCGATAATTGCCTGGTGGTTATGCACCACAACGCCATTGTGCAGAACTGTTACATAGGCCGGCTTGACCAATTTCCCGTTGCTGTCGAAACGGGGCGCCTCGAAAATAATGTCATAAGTCTGCCATTGGCCTGGGGGCAGACTGGCATTCACAAGGGGCGGATATTGGCCGTAAATGGCCCCAGCCTGGCCATCTGCGTATGTTGGATTATTCCAGGAGTCGAGGACCTGGATTTCGTACCGGCTCATGAGAATCACGCCGCTGTTGCCACGCAATTGGCTTGAACCCGTCACTTTGGCTGGCGTAGCCCATTCGATGTGGTACTGTCCGTCTCCGAATTTCTCCTTGCTGATAAGGTCACCTGATCCACCGACGACCTCGATGTAACCGTTTTCTACCTTCCAACGAGGGGGAAGAATTTTGCCACGGTCTTTTCCTCTGCCCACGGTAACCCAGTGGGAGAGGTCTTTCCCGTCGAAAAGCACAATGGCGTCGGAAGGCGGGTGTCCGGGTTTCTCTGGGGTGCTGGGTGTACCAGGCGTCACGACGGGAGGACGGGGACGGCGCGAGTCGTGTACGCGCCACTTTTGTCCAGGCAGAAAGGGTGTGTCATCGTATCCAAGTTCCCCTGGCGGGGGCGTTTTCCTTTGTGTCTGCGCTTCGCATAGGGGAATGGAAAGCCAAAAAAGCACAGTCAAAGCACATGCGATGTGCTGGCGCAAGCAGTGAATGCTCATTTCGTATTTCCCTTTCAAATATGCCAGATTAGCAGAGGCAAGCGGCAAACAAAAAGGGGGGAAGCTCGCTATTATGCCATCAACCGCTCAGGCAGAAGACTCTAAGCCGCTGGGGCCGCAAAAGAAACGACGCACACTGAGTGATATACAATGACAAAAAGAGACGGCTTTTACCGGCCGAACCGAAGAAACGGAAAACGATCCGTCTGTCGCTGCAAAATTAAGGAGAAATGGAGTTGGTGGAAGAAAAGACTTACAAAGCTGTCTATGTGGGCAGTGGCACATTCCAGATCAGTAAACCCAAGCGCAACCCTCGGAAGGCGCGGCAGGCCAAAGTAAAAAACCCGCGGCGCGGCATGAGGAAATAGAGGGAATCCGGCGTTCTCGCGGTGCGCTCCATCAAAGGGAGCGGGCGGGGGTATCCGGGAAGCAGGCGAAAAGGTCTCGTTAGCAGGTGATCGGTGGCTGGACCGAACTCCCTCTTCCGCTTTCTACAATACGCCTATAGAACCGAAAAACACGGCGGACCGTCCCGGGCTCTATTGAAACAAAAGGAAAAATAATTCTGCTGCGGAAGTGATTAGAAAATAAAACTTACTCCGCCTCGGACGCTGCGTGGGGTATGCATGAACACCAAGCGCCTGCCGTTCGGCAAGGTGACAGGTACGTAGCCCTCGCGAAGTATATTCCGAAGCTCGATGGTAGCCTCAAGCTTGCCGGGCAAGCCTGCCATTGCGGGTAAGGACTGGCGAACGTAAACGTTCAGGCCGGTGTCTGGGCGAATCGCTTGTGTCAAGTAGTAATGCCCAGCGTTGAGGGTTTGTCTGTCCGACCAAAGGTAACCTGTGGTCACATTCGTGCCCGTCTGGTGCAATGAACCGGAAAACTTGGCTGCTGCCCAGTAACGGCGTTCCTCATGCAAGGCGCCACGAACGGAATCTGCACTCGCTGTGTGGAGTGTTGCACTATCGGCCACTAGCGCGCCCGCACTGCCTGCAGCTACACTCAGCTCCAAAGACGGGCTTAATGATTGCGTGACCGATCCCATATATCCCAAGCTGACATATCGGCCGAGATTGAACACGGAGCTGTCGGAGAACAGATCGGGTAACACATCTGTCTCCGGATACCCCGGTGGCGCAACCATGGTGATTGCCGCATTTGTAATAGATTCACGGTAAGCAGCTAAACCATATGTGCGGGAGCCGAAAGTCCGCCGGTATCCAATTTCGTAATTTTCCGTACGTTGAACTCTGGCGCGCCCGCGGAGAAGGGATACTCGGGGGAAGGTAGCTACAGTGGCTAAGTCCTGTTGCAGAGTAGCTCCGGGCGCCTGTTGGGCGGCCAGCAGAGCTATTGGGGGTAGTCCCGAACTATAACCAAGTTCGAATTGCCCGGTTTCCTCTCGCCCGTAGGAGAGTCGCGCAAACGGACTGAAATAATTCACCCGCTCAAGAAAAGAAACCGTCTCGAGAGAAAAGCCGTAAGCCAGCTTTAAGTCATCTGCCAGCCTCTGTTCGTTGGCCAAACTGATCGAAAAAGTTCGTAAAGCCGGCGAGCCCCCTTGCTGGTCTGTGATGAATGCCAATCCAGCGCGGGCGGGAAGGGAAAGCTGTCTCATGGTCAGCTTAACTTCTGGGTTGGACCCGTCTGGTAGCTCATGGCTATACCGGGTGCTGAAACCGGCTGCAGGCACGCCTGATACCCCCGCATAACCCACATTTCCGGTTACTTGAAACTGATTGGTCCCAAAAATTGACGTGGCCAGTGCGAACGCCGTACCAAGATCCGCCTGGCTGCCCCACGTTGAAGCTCCGGTTTGTTCGCCTGCGGAAACCTTCACCATCCCGTGGGTTCCAGAAAAGACGGAGGAAAGCTTGTTTGTGCTCTCAGGTGTGGATAGATTGACACCTTGCGTAAACCGAAGGACCGGACGCGTAGCAACCGAGCTCCGCAGAGCCCATTTCCAATCCTCACTCATAACCGCCTGGGAGCCCGTAGCAGAATACACCAGCTCAATGGAGCTCAGTACCCCGGCCAGATTGATACTCAAAAGGCTCCTCATGCCGGGTTCGACAAGCACGTTCTTTTTCAGCGTTGGTAAAAAGCTGCTGAGGACAACACGGACCGAATACAAGTCGGGGCGAAGGGCGTCGAAGAGGAATGTCCCCATGTCGTCCGTTAGCGTCCGGGAAACTAAGCGCTCGTTCTGGTTGTATAAGAGAACGACGGCGCCAACCTGAGGCACTCCGAGCGAGTTTGTCACCCACCCGCACAAACTTCCAGAAAGTTTTTCGCTGCGAGGTTGCGCGGCCAGCGCCGAGGACAATACTACGCCCAAGCTTGCCGCTAAAATCGTCCTTGGGCTGATGCCCTTCATTCGAGAAACGATCCTCTCTCGAAGCCCGAACCAGGGAACCTTATTAGGATACCCTAAAATCGGCCGAGGTGGTCAGTGTCTGATTCTTATTCCTATCTACTACTTTCATCCTGAGAGTGTATTTGCCCGGCGCCAAGCTCCGCAAAGGAAGCAACTTTTCAATTGTGACCTGGTTTGCGGAGGCACCTTCAATATTGGCTACTTCTTCCGAGAAGTCAAAAATCTTTTCGTTGGTTCCATTGCGAACGACTTCGTACTCGATGACACCGTTCGGTTTGTTCGTTTTCTCGTCCGGTTTGAAATTGTATAGCTGGATATAAACGCCCATCTTCTCCTGCTGGCGGAACGTATCATCCACCCTGGGTCGCACCTTGGAGGTGCCAATCACAAACTGCCCGGTTCCAATGCTGCGTGTTGGAACTTTTTCTAATACGTCCGCCAGGATTAAGGAACTGGAGGCCAGGTTTTCGTCGTCATAATGCGGAACGTGAAGTGCCACTTCATAGTTGTTCATGTTACCGCCCACAACGTCTTTGGCGACCAGATTCAGACGGTATGTCCCCGGAGCCAGAGGTATCGATTTCCCATATACCGCTTGGCCTTTGATAGCCTCTTCCAATAGTGAAGGGGGAACAGGAGTAGAAACCACATCCTCGAAGACGGTTACCGGACGCCGACTTAAGGAAGTAATACGTCCGTAGATGTTCACAGTTGACTTTTGGACGCCGTCTTCCAACTTGAACTGAAGATCCTTCTGATTGAACAACGCAGTAATGTTGGTGAGTATAGTGGAGTTGGTCAAACGCACGTAGTCGATGCGTACCTGCATAGGGAGGATGTTATAGGTAATCTTCGAAGACACCACCGCCTCTAGGTCCTTGAACTTGATAACCGGCGGGCGTTGTAACTTTGCGTACTGTTCCAGGCGGTTGAACTGCTCGAGCTTATATGGAAGGGGCTGGTCTCCCACGCCTAAGGCAGTGCCGTCAGTCCGGGAGAATCGATCCGCCTTGGATGCCAAGCCCATCTGCTCCAAGTCCGTCAAGCCTGCCCCCGGAACATACAGCAGCGCATCTTTTTCAGACGGATCCATCGTCATCCGGTATTCGCCCGTCATGGTTTTGTCGACGAACTCAATTTCTATGTCGGAACCTATGCCCTCAATGTACCGATAACGCCACTTCTCGAATGGGTAGGTGGAAGTTTGCCCCCCGCCTTCCTCAAAGGGACGCTGATAACTGCCTCCAGATGGATGCGATTCTATCTCATCCGGCGGACCGTACATAATGTAAATTTTCCCGCGGTCGGTCTTCCATCCCGGAATTCCCGAAGCAAATCGCTCGTTGGCATAAGCGATGCGCCGGTAATGCTCTTCTTTGAACTCGTTTTCCACTGTGTCCGGTGTAGGATCTCTCCGGAGCCAGAACTGCTCAATAAATTGCTCTCGCTCTTCATCTGTGGTCAAAGCTTTAAATGCTGCCCGCTCCTCGTCGGTGATGATGTAGGCTACGTCCTCGTTGAGCCACTTGCGGTATGGTGTTTCCAGTTCTTTGCGCAGCTTTTCATCGCGTTTTCTTTTCTCTTTCTCACTGAGGGGCTTTGCAATCGTCTCCCGCTGCGCCACCTCGGACTTTTTGTTATTTTTGTCAGCGCTGTTTCCGGCAGGGGCCAAGGTAGTAATGAGAGCAAACGCGAAACATAAGGCTGCGCCTTTGCTTCCCGTCATACGCTTTACCGCGCCCAGTTGCATGATTACATTCCTCTTTCGATGCTAATTCAATTCTATGGCTGCGGGTATAGAGCGTCAAGCGTTGGGAAAGGCGCCCGCTAAACCGAAAAGCGACTCCGACTCGCGCCGCGGATGCGCACATAAGCAATATGTGCAATGCTAACACCGCCGCCTATGCTTCCGTGTAGAAAAATTCTTCAAAAAACCACAGTGTCGCCTTAGTTTTTCATGGCCAGCCGTTGTAAACATAGTGTATTCTGTGAATTAAGCTCGCTGGTCATGATGCAAAGGGCCGCTGTCGAGCTGGCAGCGAATTTGCAATAAGCGCTGGAGAAAGTTTACAGAGGGATACGTGTCGGAAAGGCCACAGCAGTTGATCGGCTTGGTCCGGGAGCTCAAAATTGAGTTCGCGAGCGCCTTGCTGCTCATCCTGACCGTGGCAGCAGTGATCTCGGCAGCAATCAATTTCGAGCAGCAAGGTAAGTTTCACTTGGCGGACGATGGGGTGACCTGGGTGGCCCGTCCACAAGGAGTTCAGGCGCTCTACATTGTTCCGGGAAGCCCTGCCGACCGAGCTGGGATCAAAGCCGGCGACGTTGTCCTGGCGATTAACCGCGTTCCGGTTGATAAACCCGCTGATGTCCCCCAGCTGCTGGCTGGCATCAAGGCTTATTACAAGGCCGACTACTCTTTGCGGCGTCGCGGAGTAGAGTTCAAGACCACGCTGGTGGTAGGCGAAGTCACCGCAGATTCTGCGCTCTATTACCAGTATGCCGTCGGACTGGCCTACCTCGCCATTGGCCTGTTTGTCTTCTTCCGCCGCGGTAGAGCACACAAGGCCAGACATTTCTACGTGCTGTGTTTAGCCTCGTTTGTACTTTCCACGTTTCATTACACAGGCAAACTCAACAATTTCGACAAGGTCATGTACTGGGGGAATGTTGCCGCAGGACTCTTCGCCCCAGCAATTTTTCTGCATTTCTGCCTGGCATTCCAGGAAGGCGAGCGATGGCTGCGTGGGGCCTTCAGGACTGTATTGGTGTATCTGCCAGCCAGCCTGTTGATGGCCGTATACCTTGCGGCCGGCTCTGGCACGCTGCGGCTTTCGATTCCTTCCGGAGAACTCCGCTGGCTTTTGGACAGAGCATGGATGGGGCTTTTGGGGATGACTTACTTGGCGGGTGCGGCTGCCCTCAGCTACCAATACCGGCGCACGGAGGATCCTGTCGTCCGCCGGCAGATACAGTGGTTGAGAAACGGTGCTGTACTGGGCGCGCTTCCGTTTGTGGTCTTCTATGTAATCCCGTACGTGTTGGGTGCAGTACCGGGGGAGTACATGCGCATGGCGGTCTTGACGCTCATTGCGATCCCCGTGACTTGGGCTTACGCTGTGCTCCGTTACAGGCTGATGGATGTAGACGTAATTTTCCAGCAGGGTTATGCATACACGCTGGCGACGCTCGCAGTGCTAGGGCTGTTTTTTACGGTTTTGTTTTCCGTTGGCAATTTCGACGAACTCAGTCCCAGGGCTGCCGTGTTCTTGATTGTGGTTGCGGCTTTTGTCTTCCAGCCCATCCGGTCGTGGATTCAAGAACAGCTGGACAGATACTATTTTTATAAAGACCGTTATGATTATCGCCGGACCCTGGTCGAGTTTGCGCGAGAGTTGAGCTCGGAGACCGAGCTGCAAAGTATGCTTGCCTCTGTGGCCGACCGCTTGATACATACCTTGTCTGTCCGGCGTGTTGCGTTTTTCCTGGCAGACGAGGCAGCCGGCAGTTTTCGCCTGGAAATGGAGGTAGGTGCTCCTGATACCGGCGAACTCCAACAAAGCTCGCGAGAAAAGTTGGATCTCAGCTTTTTGCAATGCAGACCTTCGGCATCATACTTGTTTTTTGAGCGCCCCCGCTACCCTTTGGATGTCATTTCCCGGCAATGGCCGGCCTCGGTTCGCAAGACGATCGCCTGCCTGGACCTTACATATTATGTGCCTTGTTCGGCCCGAGGGCGCACCATTGCCTACCTGGGCGTCAGCCGGACCGACAAAGGAGATTTTTTGTCGAGCGATGATGTTGAACTGCTGGTGACGATTTCCGGCTATGTAGGCATAGCAATCGACAACAGCCGACTGTACCACTCCTTGCAGCGCAAGGTTGAAGAAAATGAGCGGCTGCGGGAATTCAACGAAAACATTGTCGAGTCCATCAATGTCGGCATCCTTGCTGCCGATTTGGAGGACAGAGTAGAAAGCTGGAACAGCCGCATGGAAGAACTCACTGGCATACCTCGCGCTCTGGCGTTAGGGAAGCGGCTCCAGACTTTATTCCCTCCGGAATTAGTAGAGCGCTTTGAAAGAGTCCGGATGGAAAATGGCATCCACCACATCTACAAATTCGTTTTGCGGCCCGATCTGATCGCTCAAACTGCCGCAGAAATGTCATCCAGGGTGAACGGCCGCGCGGAGGGACAGAAAATTTACGCCGCGACAGTTACCGCCGGAGGGACGGACCGCGAGGTCATTCTCAATCTGGCCATCGCCCCTCTGGTCTCGCGCGACGGAGGTCGAATTGGCCGGTTGATCATTTTTGATGACGTGACGGACCGGGCCGAGTTGGAAAAGCGGCTGGTGCAAGCTGACAAGCTAAGTTCCATTGGCTTGCTTGCGGCTGGTGTTGCTCACGAGGTCAACACACCCCTGGCAGTTATTTCCACATACGCCCAGATGCTGGCCAAACAAATCAGCGGCGATGAACAGAAATCGGTCCTGCTCGAGAAGATTGCCAAGCAGACCTTCCGGGCAAGTCAGATCGTGAACTCGCTTTTAAACTTCTCGCGCACTTCTCCCCTGGAGTTTGACCGGATAGACTTGAAAAAGGTCATCGTGGAAACCCTGACACTGGTGCAACATCAGTTCGAAAAAGCGGGCGTAACCATAAGTGCCGAGTTGGCTGATGATCTTCCGTTGATTCAAGGGGATCCCGGCAGGCTGCAACAAGTGTTTTTGAATTTGTACCTGAACGCGCGTGATGCGATGGAGGGTGGAGGAGTTTTGACGGTGCGTGCACATTCTACTGAGGGCGGTGTTGCCGTGGAAGTTTGTGATACAGGGAAGGGAATAGCCCCCGAGCACTTGCATCGTATTTATGACCCGTTTTTCACCACCAAACCAGCCAAGAAAGGCACCGGACTGGGATTGTCGGTCACGTACGGTATTGTGCGGGAACACGGCGGGTCAATTGAAGTAGACAGCCGCCCGGGGCGGGGTACAAAATTCCGCCTTGAGTTCCCGGCTGTCAGAAAGACCGTGCATGCCTGAGCGTAGTGTTACAGCCAGTTCTCCGGAGCCGTCTCCCAAAGGGCGTATTCTCGTCGTAGATGACGAGGCGGAAATCCTTGAGAGCCTGCACCTTCTCCTCACTCACGAAGGCTACAGCGTGGATGCGACGCAGAACGCGGCGGAAGGTATGCGTAAGCTAGAGACGGCTGTTTATGATCTCGTTCTGCTTGATTTGATGATGCCGGATCGGTCCGGCATGGATGTGTTGCGAGAGCTGAGGGAGCGGGATAATGAAACCCCTGTTTTCATGATTACGGCTTACGGTTCCGTTGAGGTGGCGGTTCAGGCGCTGAAGGCAGGGGCAAACGATTATTTCGCCAAGCCGTGGGACAACGAGAAACTGCTGATCGAAATCGATCGCATGATCGCAAAGCGACGGCTGGAACGCGAAAACACTCAACTGAAGCGGACGCTGCGTCAAAGGTACAGCTTCCCCAACATTGTCGCCAAAAGTGAGCGGATGCTGCGCATGCTCGATTTGGTCGCTCAGGTGGCGCCGAGCCGATCAACAGTGCTGATCACTGGAGAAACTGGGACCGGCAAGGAGCTGATTGCGAAAGCGATTCATGCTAATTCCCCCCGGGCGGATGGAATGTTTGTCGCTGTCAATAGTGGCTCTCTGCCGCCTGATTTGCTCGAATCCACGCTTTTCGGACATGTGAGGGGTTCATTTACCGGCGCTATCGCATCGCGTAAGGGATATTTCGAGATTGCCGATCATGGCACCATTTTTTTTGATGAGGTCGGGACTATTGGCCTCGATATGCAATCGAAGCTCCTGCGCGTAATTCAGGAAAAGGAATTTATGCCGGTGGGGTCGACGGAAACCATCAAGGTCGACGTCCGGATTTTAGCTGCTACCAACGCGGACCTTAAGCGTTTGGTCGAGGAAGGAAAGTTCCGTGAAGATCTTTACTACCGGTTGAACGTTATCAACATTTCCCTGCCGCCTCTGCGCGAACGCAAAGAGGACATTCCCCTTCTCCTGGAACACTTCTTCACAAAATATTGTCTTGAGAATGAAAAATTTCTGGGTCCCGACCGCAGATCCATCCTACATTTCGATTCCGAAGCGATGCAACTCTTGATGGAACACAACTGGCCGGGCAATGTAAGAGAACTTGAAAATGTAGTAGAGAGAGCTGTAGTCCTTGCTTCGGCTCCCGTTGTCACGGCAGATGTGCTGCCGGATTACCTTTTGCAGTCTGCGGGTCTGAGGATCCGCCGTGATGATAGCGGCAGTCTTCCGTCCGACGCCTCTTTGTTTGAAATTGTTGCAGACTACGAACGACGCGTGATCATCGAACGGCTCGAAAAAGCAAACTGGAGTCAGACCGAAGCCGCAGAAAGCCTTCGCGTTCCCCTTTCCACACTCAATCAGAAAATCAAACGACTAAATATAGAAATCCACAAAAGAGCGGAAAAGGCGCCTCCCCTGCCACCTGACCAGCAGCGCCAGATAGCAGAGGGAAAGGGATAACACCTAATTACGAAAAAACCTCACCCCACGTGTGGCTTGCGCCTGAGCAATCCTAAACCCAAAAGGCCAGCGCCCAAAAGCAGGTATGTTGCCGGTTCCGGAACAGCCGCCACGTCAACGGCATATTGAGCGAGACGACCACTAAAACTTCCGGCACCTGTAAAGCCTGCGCCCAACGTACTGCCTGCCGGATTATTAACGAACGCTGTTAAGGTCAAAGTATAGGTACCCGCTGTCAGCCCGGTAAGGGTCAACGTGGAGTCATAGCAATATGGGCTTGGCGTACCCGGCGGGCAGAGTCCGTCATCGTTTTGCGCTACCAAGGTTGCGCTCGCACCTGAACCTGACCACAGCTGGACTTGAGGGTCAAATCCTCCGGGGGGGATCACCAATCCACTCAGGTTCACGCCGCCCGGGGCATTCGCGGTGCCGCCGTAGCCCCACGTCTGAATCATCAAGATTCCACCCTGGGAGACAGGGTCATAGGTGAAAGTCCTCTGGAATACATCGTTTGGGGTCGAAAATACATCAAATGCCGAAACCAAAGCTGTAGCCCACATCGGAGCAGCAGCAACCAGTACACTCAATGTTGCTACAGCTAATACTCGCCGCATTGGCCAACCCTCCTCTCAGTCTTTCCGTACCGTAAATCAGGGTACGCTTCATGCTAATCGACACATGTTGAGATTGCAATAGGAATATGCCCCAATTCTTAGGATTTTGTAGGAGGTTTAGTACTAGGACTTAGATACTGTTAGAACCGTAAACGGTGCGATAACTTCATCTCCGGCGCTCGAGCACCGTGTTTTGTATGGATGTGGAAGCTGCATTTACTTCCTGGATAGTTTTTTGCCACAGGCTTCGCAATAGCTTCATCTCTGCAGCAAAACTCTCCAGCTCGTGATTGAGTTCCGCCACCCACAGCTTGAGACAACGTTGCTTTAACTTTTCGAGAAGCTCTACTCTGCGGCGTTCCTCAATAACACGCCGCTGCTGTGCGGCGACGCGAAGGCGTTGTTCGTTTTTGAGTTGAATCAGCTTCTTTTGACGTTTGTCGATAACGCCAAGAAACGTTGACAGAACCGCGAGTTCGGCCCCGTTGGTGGCGCCAAATGTCGAGGTGCGCTGCTGCGCAACATACCGGCTCTGACGCAGTTCTTGGAGTTGACGGTTCAGGTCCGCACTTTCAGCTATCAGCCGCAGGAGAGTTGTCCGTTCCTGCTCAAAGCGTGTCTGGCGCCACTCAAGGACTTTTTCCAGCCGGAAACTGAAAGTTTTCATGGTAACTGGGAAGCCAGATTGCGGAGTCGCGTGAGTGTTTCCTCAAGCGGTGACTTTTCCTGGGGATCTTGTTTGAGAAATGTCTCCAACTCGGCGCGTAGCCGCAGCATGGCGTCAATTTTGGGGTTGGAGCCGGAAACATAAGCTCCCAGCTGGATCAGATCTTCCGCCTGGCGGTAAGCGGCCATGGCGTCTCTGAGCTTCCGAGCCCATTCCATATGATCCCTGCTGGTTATTTGCGTGCTCAGACGACTGATCGATTGAAGTATATCGATGGCAGGATAATGCCCCGCTGCGCCCAAGTCACGCGATAGAACAATGTGTCCGTCCAGAATGGCGCGAACCGCATCAGCGATAGGCTCGTTAAAGTCATCCCCTTCCACTAAAACCGTGAAGAAGCCAGTAATTGAGCCATGCTGAAAATTTCCAGCTCTTTCGAAAATTTTTGGCAGCATGTTGAATACCGACGGCGTATACCCTTTTTGGCTTGGAGGTTCTCCCGCCGCCAGACCGATTTCACGCTGGGCCATTGCCAGCCTGGTGACCGAGTCCATAACGAGGAGCACATCGGCTCCTTGGTCTCGGAAGTACTCCGCGACTGCTAGAGCGACGAAACAGGCGCGCACTCTTAGGGGTGCCGGTCGGTCCGATGTGGACACGACTACCACAGAGCGCTTGCGGCCCTCTTCGCCTAATTCGTAATCCAAAAACGCCCGTACTTCCCGGTTCCGTTCCCCGATTAAGCCGATGACGGTCACGTCGGCAAAATTATGCCGGGACATTGCTCCAAGTAGGGTGCTTTTGCCGACTCCGCTGCCCCCGAAAATTCCGATGCGCTGTCCTTTGCCGCATGGCAAAAAACTGTCTATGGCCCGGATTCCCGTCGCCAGTGGTTCTACAATGTGTTCGCGTTCCAGCGGATTAGCAGGACGGTTATACAAGTCATATGTACATTGCGGGTGCAATTCCGGTCCGTTGTCGATAGGGCGGCCAAATCCGTCGAGCACCCGACCGAGCATATCCTGTCCAACCCCGATGCGGGCGGCTGCACCCCGGGCTATTACCAGGTCACCCAGTTGCACTCCTTCAATTTCTTCGAGGGGCATGGAGAGAACAAGCCCATTGCGAAAGCCGACCACTTGGGTGCTGATCCGACGTCCTGTGGCGGTGCAAATCTCACAAAAATCGCCAACAGCCGAGGCTGGGCCCCGGGTCTCAACCAGAAGGCCGGTAACCTGTACCACTTCGCCAGTAAAACGAAGCGTCTCGAGCTCGTCTAGGTATCTGACCCAAGCGCTTAGATTGATTCGGTCTTGCCGGTTCATGGTATCTTTCCCAGTCGGTCAACCAAGCCGCGTTCAATTTCCGCCAGTTGCGTGTTGATGGAAGCGTCCAGACTGCCACGCTCGAAGGTAAACTGCAGGTCGCCAGGCTCGAGCGCAGGGTCGGCAATGACCGTCACATTGTGCTCCAGTCCTCGGCGTTGCAGTTCCGCGCGGACAAAGGATGCATGGTCAGGGTGCACTCTCACAGAAGAGATCTCCTGACCCGCAAGCTTTTCAAAAGCCGCTTTTACAAGCCCCAACAACGCTTCCTGATCAAGAGTAATCTCGCGCCGAAGTATTCGTCTTGCTATCGCCACGGCCAGCTGGACGAGGTCTTTTTCGGCCTGATGACGTAAGGATGGACGCAACGACAGGATAGTTTCGATGCTTTCGACAAGCCGGCTGAGCATGGGAGCAACCTCTTTTTTACCTGCCTCTTGTCCATCGCGGTACCCTATGTCATAAGCCGCGCGCACCCGCTGATTGATTCGTTCTTCCTCTTGTTGCTCAGCAGGCGGGGGTGTCTCGCATGTTTCGTGTTGTTTGGCAGGCACAATATTGGCAGGCTGCCAGACAGCCGGGCGTACCTGTTGCTGCTGCCCGACACGCAGGATTCTAGACGACATATTGCTCGCCGGCGGCCTCCTTCAAGCTGAGCACACCCTCGGCTTCAAGCTGTCGCACGATAGCGATGATGGCTTGTTGCGCGGCCTCTACTTCCCGGATTTTCACGGGACCAAGCGCTTCCATATCTTCCTGGAGCATCTCGCGCCCTCGCTGCGACATGCATTGCATCAGATGGTTTTTCAACTGGTCGCTAGTCCCCTTAAGCGCGACGGTGAGAAGTTTGCGGTCCACTTTTGCCAGCAACTCCTTGATTCCGTGGGTATCTATCAACATCAGGTCTTCGAAGACGAACATCAAATGGCGTATTTTTTCTGCTAGAGAAGCGTCATGGCCGCTGATTTCTTCTAAGATTTCTTTGGAGACACTGGAATCGAGCCGATTCAGCAAATCGGCCACCGCCCGTACGCCGCCATAGGCTCGCCGGCTGACCTCCCCAAGCCCTTTGAGCCTTTCGTGAATGATGCTGGCAATTTTCCCGATGATTTCCGGAGAAATCTGATCCAGGCTGGCCATCCGGAGGGCGACTTCCGAGCGCATGGCGGGTGGCAGAGACATCAGCAATGCTGCGGCTTGTGGCGTGTTGAGCTGGGAGACAATAAGCGCGATGGTCTGAGGATGCTCGTTGTGAACGAAGCGAGCTAGTTGCTGCGGATCGGCCTTTTGAAGACTTCGGAAGTCGGTTGATTCGGCGTTCAAGGACTTCGCGAGCCGGTACAGTAACTTTTCTGCTGTCTCAGGGCCAAACGCGTGTACGAGCATTTTTCGGGCGTGCTCGAGGCCTCCTTTTACCACATAGTCCCTTGCCAGGGCCATTTGGCGAAATTCCTCGAGTACGATCTGGGCCTTGTCTGCGCTGACGGCAGAAATCCGGGCCACCTCGCGACTGACCAGTTGCACTTCGTCTTCGGTAAGCTGGCGCATGACCTGAGCGGCAAGCTCTTCACCGAGCATGATCATGAGCACGGCAGCCTTATGTACTCCCGAGGCCTCCTCCGTTGCTTTGGGGGAATTTATTATCATGGCTTTTGCCCGGTTCCGATGCGCTGTTGTGAAAGGGGCTCTTGCGGTGCAACCTGATATTTCGGATCTGGTTTTTCTAAGATCTGGTTGGTTTTCAGCAGGCTGCCGCACTTATTTCCGGACATTTTGCTTATCCTCCTTCATCCACCAGCCACGTGCGGATGACTTGGGCGGTAGCCTCAGGGTCTTGTTTAACCATCTCCTTCACGGATTCGGTTAGGGTGTCCGATCGCTTTAGAGGGGGTGCTGGCAATTCGCGAGCTGGTTGTTGGGCGGGCGCTGTTACCGCCTCAGCCTGGGGTCCAGGGCCTAGCTCGGGTGGGCTTTTTAGCTCCACCTTGCCATGCCCGCTGAATTTTCTCACCACCAGCCATAAGCTGGCCCCTAACAACAAACTCGCAGCAGCCAGGATGGTTATCAAGAGCGGGGAACGTAACCACGGTATTTTTTCTAGCCAGGATGGGCCAACTCTGGAAGGAGACCCGCCTGTAAATGCCATCGGCTCAACGTGCAGCGTGGAATCGAAAGGGAGACTCTCTACGATGAGTTGGTCGCCACGGTCGGCATTGAACCCGATCACCCCGGCCACGATGTCATGAATGGCTTTCAATCTCTCCGGAGAGGGAGGCTCTAACAAAGGGCGTTTTGCCGGTCCCTGGCCTGTCCACTTTAGGTCGTGATCCACAAGGACGGCGGCCGACAAACGCCGTAGAGAACCCACGGGGAGCTTTAACCGGCGAACGACCCGACTGGACTCGTACGTTATATTTTCCATGCGCCGGTACGTGCCTGTCTGAGAAACGGAAGGACGGGATGTGGGCCTTGGCAGGTTCGATGCCGTTCCAGGCACCCCACTGGCGAGTGGCGTTCCGGAGCTGTCCTCACTAGTTTGCGAACTGACCATCACAGAACGAGTCGGGTCGAATGTTTCTTCACTTTGTTCGCCACTTGTAAAATCGCACTCGACGGAAATGCTGGCACGGAATTTTTCGGGGCCAAGCAGCGGTTCCAGAGTCGTATTGATTTTCTGGAGGAGATCTCTTTCCACACTTTGCCGGTATTCGAGCAACGCGTCGGTTGACTCTTGCCCATCGAGGGAAACCGTCTTCCGGGGCCTGTTTAGCAGACTGCCATCCATGCCGATCACGGAAACCGCTTCCGGCGTGAGACCCTGCACTGCGCTGGCGACGAGGTAGCACACAGCTTGGATACTCTGTGGACTGAGCCTTGCTCCGGGTCGCAGCTTCACCAAAACGCTCGCTTTGGCTGGCTGCCGGGACTCTGTGAAAACGGAATCCTTGGGGAACGTCAGGTGGACTCGAGCTTGCTCAACTTCAGCGATAGAGGCTACAGACCGTTCCAGTTCGCCTTCGAGCGCCCGGGCATAGTTGACCTGCTCGGTGAATTCGCTCGCTCCAAATGTTGTCTTATCGAATAACTCGAAACCGATGCGGCCGTTCCTGGGCAGACCGGCTGCGGCCATCGACAACCGCAGCTCGGCGACGCGTGCCGACGGAACCGAAATCGTCCGCCCGTCCTCCGATAGCCGGTAATCACTCCCGCTCTCTTTGAGCCGGGCTATAAGCGCAGCTGCATCGGCCGGCTCGAGTTCCGTATACAAAGGGCGAAAATCGCTTTCCCGCCTCCACCGCGTAAGAGCGAACAAGCCCGCGACAACAGCCACCGCAGTGACTGCCAGCGCCACCCTCTGTCCAACCGAGAGGCTCTTTAGTAGCTTGATCCACTGCCGCATCTGTAATGCCTAATGAAACCTCCGGCCGCCCCCTACAGGCACATCTTCTGTACTCTTCTTAACAGGCTCCATAACGCATTCGCCATCCGGCTCGGAACGTTATTTGCGCCGCCCTGCTGTTACCCTCCAAAACGCACACTAGATTTGCATCCGCATAATCTCCTGGTAAGCCTGCACGACTTTATTCCGCACCTGAAGGAATAGTTCGAAAGCAAGTTCAGCTCGCTCAACTGCCAACACAGCCGTGTGGAGTTCTTCACCTTCTCCCGACAGAAACCTCTCGACTGCGCGATCCGCCTCCGCTTTCGGGGCGTCTACTTTTTCAATGACGTTTGTTATGATGTCTTGAAATTTTTGCGGCCCAGCACCAACCCGCAAAGGTTGAACGGTCTCCGGCAATAGCGGATTCGTGTTCGGTGTGATCGGAGCTGGCATGGCGATTTTGTGTTACCTCAACAGGTCAATCGATCTCTGGATCATGTCCTTGACGGCGCTAACGGCGGCCACATTGGCTTGGTAAGAGCGCGCCGCCCCTATCAGATCCACCATGTCTTGAGCCGGGTTGACGCGCGGAAAAGCTACGTAGCCTTCCGCATCCGCGTCGGGATGGCCCGGCAGATAGCGCTTGTCTGGCTCCCCGGAATCCACCGTGATCGACGATACGGTGACACCCGTGAGCGGCGCCTGCGCCGCTGAGGAAAAAATCGTCGAAAACTCCGGACTAATTGGTTGACTGGAAAAGACAACATCTTTGCGGCGGTATGGTCCTCCCTCAGGCGTGCGTGTCGTTTCTGCATTCGCCAGGTTCTCCACCAGCAGCTCGGCGCGCGTTCTCTGGGCCGCCATTGCAGAGGCGCTTATCGAAAAAAGCGAAAACAAGCTCACGCGCTTCTACCCTCCTCGATGGCTGAGCGCAGCATACGCAGTGTGGTCCGGCTCAAATTAGCCGCCACGTTGAACCGCAACGCATTTTCGGCTAGCAGGCGGGCCTCACGGTCTAAATTGACATTATTTCCGTCGTTGCGGGACGGGAGCCCTTCCGGGACGACAACACGGGGCGGAAACGTGCCAGTCGCATTCTGAAATTCGGTTTGAAAATCGATGTCCTGGGTTTTGTATCCGGGCGTGTCAGCGTTCGCAATATTAGACGCCACTAGTTTCTGCCGGGCACTCAGCAGATCCATGTAGCGTTCCAACTTTATACAAACAGGATCCACCATGACGCAACTGTTTGTTGCAACTGCCTTGCCAGATGCCTGATCTTCATCTTGGAACCAGTTAGGCCGCGCCCAGTGACAAAAATTTAGCGCCTAGCCGGTTCGTTGACGTAAAACCGCACGGCTGTTGTTATCCTTCGCTTATTAGTCCACTGGCGGGAGGAACGACCGATGCCTGGTAGGCGCGGGAGCTGCGTAGGTTTTGTAACCTACAGCTTGTATGTCCCTTGTTGGCGGTGACCATCCTGCGCATCCATTCAAGGAAATTTAGAGTTTGTTCCAAAATTTCCAGCGCGCGTGGGTCTTTCGGCGGTATTTGTTGGAGCCTTTGCATAAGCTGTGCCCGGTACTGCTTTAGAGCTCCTTGCGCCTGCTCGAAGGCGCCTTCGGTTATGGCCTTACGGAGTCGATTTTCCATTTCCTCTGTTTGTTTCACTTTTGACTGCTCTGGTTATTCCGCATGGCCTCAAACAGGCCTGTGATGTAGTTGGCTTGCTGCTCCAGGGAGGCAATAAGGGCGTCAGCAGCGGACATTTGCTCTTGTAAACTTTGCTCGAGCCGGTCGACGCGTTCTTGCTCTGTTGCGATGCGCGCATCCTGAGCGGCCAGTTGCGCCTGGTAGTCGTTCAGGGCAGTCTTAATTACTCCGGATGTGCTGTCTTCGAGGCCATTCATGACATCGGAGGCGAATTGCAAGAATCCCTCGTCCGAGCCACCTCCCAAAAAAGTGGCCACACGGTCGAAGTCGGTCGTCATGGCTTGGCTTAACGTGCTGGTGTCCAAGGAGAGCTTTCCGTGCTCGTCGAAACTCAAACCAAGCGATGAAAGCGAAGAGAGATCCCCGTTAGTTGCCGCATAACCGCCTATGCTACGCAGCGCCTGGGTCAGACTATATATCAGACTATCGCCCCGAAGCGCGCCGGCGTCCTTGCCGTAATGCTTGTCGAGCTCGTCAACTGCGGCATTATATGCAGAGACAAAGGAAGCAAACGCGGTCGATATCGCGCCTGTATTCTTTGTCACGGTTATGTTTGCGGTGCCAGGGTTGAGCAGTGTCACGGTCAACCCGGGCGCCACCGTGACCACGTCTGAATTTGAGGAGATTGGGTTAGATGGCTGGCCATTGATTTGATAACTCGCTAAAGTGCCTACGGCTAGAGTTTGCACAAGATCCTGTGCACCATCATTCAGTTGGATCGCGACCGGCCCCAGTTTTGCCGAGCAGAGAGAAAGACGGTAATCGGGTGCCGAAGAAGAGCCGATATTAACAACAACCGCCTGTACTCCCGCGTTAGCGCTGTTAATGGCCTTCGCCAGGCTCCATAAGGTTGGGGACTGCAGCTGTAATGAGTACTGCGCGCCATCTACAGTGAGGGTGAAGCTTGTCGAGGAGCTAATGTTCTGCTCGGAGGGATCTGTAACAACGGAAAGGTTATCCTGACTCATGACGCTGGTGTGGGAGCCGGTGTCCACGACTGTAATCGAGTAGGTCCCTTGCAAAACATCATCGCCTACCGAGGCGGAGATTACCGTCCCGTTGGAAATCGAGCTAGACCACGGCGTCGCGCTTACGGCCGAGTTCAGATTCTGGATTGCGCTCGCCAGTGCGGCAAAGCGCGTGTCGATAGCGCTCAAGGCATTGGAACGGTCGCTGATTGTGGTTTTCTCGGCTTCGAGCTGCGCCTTGGGCAAAGAGGCAATAGCCACAGCGCGGTCGATAATCTGCTGAAAATCGCTGGCATAGCGACTGGTGCCAGTAAAAATTGTCGAAGTGCCGCCCATGATAAACTCCAGGGGCCGGATCAGTCCGGCCCCCAATGCAGTAGCTTAGCCGCCAGCGTTATTATCGGCAGCCAGCTTGCCGATTATGCTCTCAACAGGGCGAGGACCGCCTGTGGAGAGCTATTAGCCTGTGCCATGGCAGCCAGAGATGCCTGTACGAGCACCTGGGCCTTGGTTAAATTGGCTGCTTCGGCCGCCACGTCGGCGTCACGTATGCGTGATTCGGCGGCCGAGAAGCTCGCAATCTGCGACTGCGCGAGCTGGATGGCATATGACAGTTTATTCTGCCCAGTACCGACTTTTCCTTGAACCATCCCGAGCGTAGTTACTGCCGCATTCAGTGCTGACAGAGCCGCGAGCGCGTTGGCCGTCGAAGTGGCTCCCGCTGAAGGCGCCGTAACCGCTTTTGCCCCCAGTCCATCGCTGAAAACGTCTCCTGTGGTTGCTTCCTGCGTCTTGGTTATTGTGAAGCTCGAGTTGCTCTGGATGGAGATCCCTGTACCGGCTGCATCATAAACAGCATAAATTCCAAGCGGCGCAGTCTGCGCATTGATGGCCGCAATGGCGTTTGCGACTGTATTGCCGGTCGTTGTCGTGAAAGTTACTGTAGCCGATCCGTTGGCATTCGCGAAAGTGACAACCTCTGGCGCCGTATCGTCCGTAATCGCAGTGAAATCGCCCGCCGCTATCTCGTGATGATAGTTGCCTGTATTGAGAGCCGTGCTCCCGGTTGTCGCCGCAGCTTGTCCGGCAGAAGGCGCGCCCACTGAGACCGTGAAGGCCCGAGATCCGCCAAACTGTAGTTCCCCGATATCGCTTCCGGAGCCCACTGTGGAGGCCGAAATGCCATACTGTGCCAGACCGTTGTTCAACTGGTTGAGTACTTCGGTTCCACTCAGACCGGATGCGGAGCCGGTCACAGTGATGGTTACGTCCTGAGTGCCGGAGCCGTTATAAATTCTGAATGTAAAGTCTTGCGTACCGCTACCTGCCAGAAACGTCAGTGCAGGGTTGTCCAGGCGTATGTTGTTGCCGGTCAGAGCAGTTCCGCCCCCCGAAATGGCGGTATTTTTGATGCCCAGTCCCGCCGCGTCGACTTGGTTGGAAGATCCGCTTAGATCCACGCTCACTTGCGCATTGAGCTGCGTGCTGCCGCCACCAATGTAAATTCCCAGAACTTTATTGTTACTTCCACCATTGTTGAGACCAATATTGGCGGCCTGCCGGTCAATTTCCGCCAATAGTGCCTGATATTCGTTGTTCAGTGTGCCGCGGTCTCCGGAAAACGTGCCCGAGGCCGACTGGCTGGCCAATGTTCGCAACCGGTCGAGCAGCTTAGAGACGTTATTGAGCCCCCCATCCACCAGCTGCAACACGCTGATGGCATCGTTAGCGTTGCGCACGCCCTGTGTTAACTCCGCTGTGTTACTGCGGAACTTGTTGGCCACGGCGAGGCCCGCTGCATCGTCACCTGATGCGTTGATGCGATACCCAGAGGTCAACCTCTGGATGGTCTTGCTTTGGAAATCGTTGGTTACCCGCAGATTTTCCTGGGCAATGAGTGAATCTACGTTGGTTTGAATCGAAATTGCCATTGGTCCACGTCCTTGTCGTTTAAATTCCCCGGCTTCCTGCCGGGTCCGGCCCATGCATTAGGCCGTCACAAGGCATATCGGCCCGCATGCTGAGCTTTTGAGAAGCATGCGGTGCTGGACCAACTTGCCATGCGGTCGCTTGTGAGGCCAGCGCACTCTTCACTGCCGATAGTGGTCCGCCGCCTGATCAATAGCCCCCTGTTCGCGAAAGGCGTTGCCCAGGTTGTAATGCGCTTCGGCAAAACCGGGGCGTAGTACAAGCGCCTTACGGTAACAATTTATTGCTTCTTCTACCAAACCTTGTTCCTGAAGGGCGATACCAAGGTTGTTCCAGGCTTCCGGGTAATCCAGCTTTAGCGTCAGTGCTTGACGGCTAGCTTGCTCTGCCTGCTTGAAGCGGCCTAGACGATGAAACATTACTGAGCGGATGACGTGCGGCTCAGCCAGGGACGGGTTGCATGCTAGCGCCCTTGCGCAGCAGTTTGCAACCTCGTCCCAGCGTTCAGCGCTTAAAAGAATTGATCCAAGGTTACTGTTTGCCTCGCCAAGCCATGGCGCCAGATGGATGGCCTGCCGACAACAGGCCACCGCTTCTTCCAGACGCCCCAACGCTTTCAAAGCGGCGCTCAGATTGACGTATGCTTCTGTGTACCGAAGGTTGAGTTGCAATGCTTGCTGGAAACAGCCCACAGCCTCCTCCGGACATCACTTGGCCAGTAGAACATTACCGACATTGTTGTAAATTTCTGGTGCGTCGGGCTTAAGTATTAACCCGAATTTCCATTTTGCCTAACTTACTGAGAACCTCGTGAGGCCTTCGGGCGTCATTATTCGTGCTGGTCTCAACGCAATGAGGACACTCCGGACGTCAACACCCAATGGGTGAGAAACAGAATCAGCCTTTTCAGCTCTCCTTCAATACCTCTCTGAAGGTGGAGTTCCACGCTGCGGAGTTGTTTTCCCGCGTCGGGTTCATCGAGACCAACCTGGAGACCGACAGCCGGGCGGTGGTCCGGTTCTACAATAAGCGCGGCACGCCCGAACAGTGGATCAAGGAGGGCAAGCAGGCGGTCAAGACGACGCGTTTGTCCTACCATCGCTTCCGCTTGAATGAGGTGCGGCTGTGGCTGACGGTGATCGCCTACAACCTGGGGAACCTGTGGCGGCGCCTGGCGCTGCCGCTCCGCGTCGGCAACTGGTCGCCGACGAGTCTTCAGCGGCGGCGCGGTTTTCGGGTGTCCGAGGCGCTGGGATGTGCCAGGGGTGGCCCCATACGGCCATGCCGGGACTCTGCCCCTCCGAAAAAATCATGTGACGTTTGACACAAAGGGAGGATATATAATTGCCTTAAACCGGAGCCAAAATGGAAATTCCGGTTCAATGCGCTCAATCGGGCAAACTTCAATGCTCCGAACGTGACGCAATCGGTGAGCGGCTTTGGACAGATCAGCAGCGCCGGGGACCCGCGAATCGGGCAACTGGCGCTTAAGGTGCTTTTTTAGGTATCACGCGTAGAGAGAAGATTCGGCATGTATCTAAGACCTTCATCGATTCTGGCGGTGGGAATTTGTGCTTGCGGGCTTCTGCCCAGCGGGTTCGGCCAGCAAGCGGCCAGTCTCTGGACGCTCGGCATTTATACGGGGCCATCCCCGCTGCAACTCTCAGCGCCGCCCGGCGCCAGCAACCCTATCCTGCGGGGATCGGATGTGAACGACCTCAAGGTCGACACCCTCGCGCATCCATTCATGATCATAGAAGGCTCCCGCTATTACGTGTTCTTCACCGCGAAGGACCACAAGACCGACAAGAGCGGCATCGGCATGGCGGAGAGCACAGACGGGCTGAACTGGAAATATCGCCATATCGTGGTCAAGGAGCCGTATACGCTGGCGCACCCGTTCGTCTTCAAGTGGCAGAACCAGTACTACATGATCCCGGAAGCCCACACGGAGAAATTTATCCGGCTTTACCGGGCGACGCAGTTTCCGGACAAGTGGGAGTACGAAAAAGACCTGCTCACGGGCGACACTTTCATCAGCCCCACCCTGGTGCGGTACAAGGACATGTGGTACATGTTCATCGTCCGCAGCGGCAACCGGGAGCTGCGGCTCTTTTACGCCTCCGACTTCAAGGGGCCATGGACGGAGCATCCTCTCAGCCCGGTGATCAAGGATGACCTGAGGACCGCGCGCCCCGCCGGCAGGCCGTTCCTGCTCGACGGGAAATTGTACCGGCTGGCGCAAGACTGCGTGCCGACCTACGGCTATCAGGTGCGGGCTTTCCAGATTACCGATCTCAGCCCCAAGACGTATGCCGAACAGTTGGTCGAGACGCCCGTGGTGAAGGCGTCATCGAAGGGTTGGAACGCCGAAGCCATGCATCACGTGGACGCGCACGAAATCGGAAAGGGCAAGTGGATTGCGGCCGTGGATGCGCTGGGCAGGTAAATCAGAATACCAGGACACAAAATGACGAGAAGGACACTTTTCAATTGGGCTGCGAGCGGCTTGCTTTCCCACGGTTTGCTTGCACGTGCGCAGCAGCCTTCAAGCAGCCAGCCCAAACCGCTCGACACTCTGCCGGGCGCGGAGAAAAATCGCAAGCTGAAGGTTGTATTCGTAGGCGCGCATGTCGATGATTGGGCTTTCTGTGTCGGAACCCTCGTACGCTACGCGCGTGAGGGACATAGCGTCCTGTGTTTTTCTTTCACGCCGGGGGACTCCCAGGGGATCGCTGACAGCCTGCATATGCCCCTTGACAGGCTCGCAGCGCTCCGGCGGGAAGATGGGATGAGGGGAACCAGACTCTTCGGCTCGCAGCTGAAAATCCTGAATCAGCACAACCAGAACATGCACGTCGATCCCGAGACGTACGCCGAGTTTAGCAAGACATTAGCGGCCGAGGCCCCGGATGTCGTCATCGGCTTGTGGCCTCTTCAGTATCATCCCGATCACGTTGCTGCCGGCAACCTAGCTTTCCACGCGTGGATGCAGAACGGAATGAAATTTGAGTTTTATTTCTGCGAAACCCCGCTTGGCAGCGAGGAGACGCCGCAACTGTTCATGCCTAATCGTTGGGTGGACGTAGAATCAGTCATGGACTTGAGTCGCGAGGCTGTCATGGCCAACACTCTCGAGGGCAAGGCCTTATGGGCCGACTACGAGATGTGCACGAAGTTTCGTGGCCGAGGGTACGGATGCCAGTATGCCGACGCATTCGTCCGCATTGTCACTGTCGGCTCTGTTAATCCCAAGAACCTCACGCCTCACCGCTGGTCTAATGGGGGGCTGGAGCTCAGACACGACAAGTAGGCCGATTCCCTGGATATCTGGTCGTAGGATTTGCGGAAGACCTAGGATGGTGTCCGAGTATTCAAGCGACGCGGGTAACGAAACGACACATTCTGTTTCATATCGCTCAGCGTACCGCACATGCGGCATCGCGGTCGGAAAGTGGGGATATCCAGAGAATGACCCACCGGAGGAGCCTCCACGCAGAAACAGGCCTCTCGGCCGTATCACACCAGATGGTTCCCCATGATGCTGGAACGTGCATTAATCCTGAATTCCGAAGTTAGAAGTTGACTCGCCTCCTTTCACGAGCTTCTTCGCCTGCCGCCCAGGGCTCAGGTCTGGATAGCAGAAACCAACTTCGCCGAAGTTGGTTTAGGCTAGAAATCCTCCCGGGGTTTGGTATAAGAGGGATAGGTCGTTAAAGCCTGTCGGTAACATAAAAGACCTTCATCAAGGCGGTTCAAAGCCTGCCAGGCGTTGCCCAGGTTCAGGAGGGCTTCATAGTTATCTGGATCCAGGCTCAGGTGCGTATTCAAAGCAAAGCCGCGCCTGAACCACGCCTCCGGCTGACATCAGCACGTTAGCCAAATTGTTGTGAAACGCAGGAACTTCCGGTTTGAGAGCGATAGCCCGGCTCATGTATGCCAGCGCGGTACTGAGGCTCCCGCGGCTCAGGGCGCACAGCCCAAGCAGATGGTGTGCGTCTGCGTTATCAGGCTCGGCCGCTAGAACTCGTTTGTACAGGCTCTCAGCACTCTCAACCCGGCCTGCCTTTTGCTCGGCCAGTGCTTTTTTTAGAATCAACAACGTCGTGGCATCTGTTTTTGACATGTCGGCAATTTTTTGTCGAGTATGGCCAACCTAAACCTGCCTGAGTTCTCCCGGGCCGTAATGCGTATCCTCCCCATCAGCCCTTTCGTAATCTTTGCACCAGGTTTCCTACAGCCTCGGGGGAAAACGAAGAGGCTGCCTTCCGGTTGGCATCCCCGGTAAGCTGAATTTCGTTGCGCAGTATAGGGATGTTCCTGGGGGCTTTGATGCCCAGCTTGATCCGTCCTGAAGTAATCTCCACGACCGCAACTTCGATCTCCTCACCAATCAGAATCGACTGGCCCGTGCGCCTGCTTATTACCAACATAAGGGGGCCCTTGCTGTTTCGCTCAGTGGGTGTTCATGCGAGTAACAAGTTTCCGATTGAACGACTTGCACGGCACGCCCCAACCTCCAGTTGATGATCACCGGCGCTAGCAGGTTGATGGTCGGCGGGCGATCTTTGGAAAGCGAAATAATGCCTAAGCATACGATTTCGGCGCCGATACAGGGCTCATGGTTTGCAGGGAAGCCCAGTAGTTGCAAGTCCTCATCGCAGATTGAAAGTTGATAGTCGGGGTATAGGGCTAGCACTGGGACCGTAAGAAAACACAGCTCCGCCCGGCGAAGGCTTTGTAGAAAAACGAGCGGTTTAGTTTCGGGTTGTTCGATCACAACAAACTGTTTCTCGTCAGCAAACCCAGGCAGTCCCCGCGGAAACTCTATTACGGATTTCTCCTGATAGTTCAGGATTCCGAAGTATTTGGAGGCGAAAGACGGCATAAAATCACTATGCAATTGCTGCGGGTGAGAAAGCCGCGCTATTGGTCATGCACTTTTGTTGCCGGAGCGCCACCCGGTTTACTTGCCGGATTGGCGGCGCTTGTGTCCGGCGACGTCGCAGACCCTTCTACCAGACTCATTGTCCTGTTCAAGATAACGATATCCACGCGGCGGTTACGCGCTCTTCCTTGCTCGGTCTGGTTAGAGTCGACAGGCACATTCGAAGCATAGCCTGCAATGGCCAATCGGTCGGGCTCAATTCCAAAGTGCCGCGTTAAAAGCTCCAGCATCGCGACGCTACGCGCCGCTGACAGATCCCAGTTGCTACGAAAGCGGGAATTGTGAATAGGCACGGAATCGGTATGGCCTTCCAGGTGTACGGGGTTGGGCAGATCCCTGAGAACTTTGGCCACCTTTTCTATGCTGGGGTACATTGACGGGTCGATTGTGTCCTCGCCTGACGGGAAAAACGCAGCTTGAGAAAGGCTGATAATAAGGCCGCGCGGTTCGATCCGAATCCGCATCTTGCCACTTTTAATTTCTTCTGCAAGAGCCCGACTCAGGTAAACAAAAGATAAAGCCAAATCCGGTGAATTCCGCAGCGCACGCGCATGCAGATCCTGCGGAGGTTTTTTAGCCGGTTGATCCGGCAAGGCGTCAATTTTGCTCTCTTTGCCCTGGCTGCCTGCCAGCATGGCAGCGACCCTAGCCGTGATGTAACTCTCTTCCAGCGCTCTGCGGACTGATTGAGCCACCTGTTGGGCGCGCCCCCTGTCCGCGCGGGAGGAAGCAAACATCACCACGAAAAATGCGAACAGTAAAGTGATGAAGTCTGCATAGGAAACCAGCCAGCGCTCGTGATTCGGGTGCCCGGAATGCGGCCTACGGTAAGACATGCCATCCACCTGTATTTACCCTTTTGCCGCGGCGGGTGCTCCGGCTGTGGGGACAGAGACCTCCGGCTTTATTTTCCTGGCTGAGCTCGCATGGCGTGTATAGGCTTCAAGTTTGCTGCGGATCAGCTTCGGGTTCAACCCTTCCACGATGGCCACCACGCCTTCGAGCATCATCTCCTGGGTTCGTATAAGCTGGTGCATCCGCGCCCGGATTTTGTTGCCGGCGGGCAGGAAAAAAATGTTTGCAGAGCCCACGCCGTAGACAGTGGCAACAAATGCTACGGCGATGCCGCGGCCCACCTCGTCAATGTTTTCCAAATGCTTCATTACCTGAATCAGCCCCAAGACAGCGCCAATGATGCCGATGGTGGGCGCGTACCCTCCTGCCGCTTCGTAGACCTTGGCCTCAGCCTCGGCATGCAGTTCCGCCAGGTTGATCTCGAGCTCCATCATTTTGCGCAGTTCTTTTAAGTCCATGCCATCCACGGCAAGGCTAAGCGCTTTTCTAAGGAATGGATCTTCGATAGCGTCCGCCTCTTGTTCGAGAGAAACGATGCCTTCTTTGCGCGCCTTCGTTGCGTAACGGATGATCTCGTCAATGACGGCCGGAGGCGACTGGATTTCGTTAAAAAAAATCACTTTCAACTTTTTGGCGGCGCTCCGTAGTACGGCCGGCGGCGTGGTCACCAGCACGGCCCCAAGTGTTCCTCCAAAGACGATCACCGCGGCTGTTATCTGCGCTACATCCTGAATTTTTCCGCCTTCTAAGATCAACCCGCCGATGATCCCGCTCAATGCCAGCAGTAGCCCGCCGCATGTAGCAAAGTCGGGCTTTTTCCGTAAGCTTTTTGGTTTATCGACGCTTCGACCTGGCATCGCTCTCAGCCGTTCGACTGGTCATTTGCCGGCCGCGCTGCGGCCGTTTTTTCCAGGAACCCGGGAGGCTGGACAAGACCATTTAGGATCGACCGGCGGAACTCGACCACCCGGTTGACAACCTCCTGAGCCGTCTCGAGGACCACGATTTTCTGCCCGGTGGTTAAGGAGATGACAGTATCCGGCGTAACTTCAATGTGTTCGATTAAGTCCGAGTTCAACACCAAGGGCAGGTGATTCAGACGCGTAAGAAGAATCATCGTCAAAGCCGCCCATAAGTATATCGGCCATGGCGGCCTGTTTTTTACTGCAACCAAAAATATGTTCAAAATCTTGGGTGGCGATACCGATAAGCGCTTGTGGAGGGACAGTTGAGTTGTAGAGCGTTGCCTGGTGGCGCGAAGGTGCAAGCGAGCAGAATTTTGCAAGCCTTCGAAAGCGGCAGAGGTGAAGTTCTTGAGGTTGAATTAGAGCAAGTTCGTGCAGGATGTGGCATTCGAGCTTCGGCCGCCGAGGAGGAACAGTGGGAACTACTTGAACTTGTCGCTGGGTATATACGTTGTGGCTTAGCCGACGCAAAAAATTTTCAGATGCCACGACCGTTTACGCTAGAGGTGTGTCTTCAGCTGTTGGAGCACCTAGCTGGGGTTCGGTGCTATGAGGGAATCCTGACGCCTGAGGCTGGTTGGGCTAGTGAATCATCGTCATGGCCTGGGGAAAGAACCGCATCAACCAGGAAGGCCTTTCGCGCACCCGCCCTGACGATGTGACCGCGAAATTTAGGCTTGCCATTTACCAAGCAAACAATGGGGCGCTCAACGGGGAACTGGAAGGGGAGAACATCCCCCACGGTCAAACTCATCAGGTCTCGCATAAGTATGGCAACGCCTTCGATCCTCGCTTCCAGCTTTACCGTTGCCGTCTGAATAAGGCTTAGGATTTTCCCCTGATTTTTCTCCTGTAGCATGGCGCCAGAGGCTGGTCCCTGGCGGTCAAATTTATTCCGCATCATTTTAATAACCAGCGATGGATACGCTAGGTTGACCATGCCGGTTGTCTCGCCGATTTTCACCTCCATTCCCACGGCCACAAACGTTTCTCCAGGATTGGATATTTGCAATAGTTGAGGGTCGGTCGACAGAGAACTCACAGAGAAATCGATGGAGGTCACATTTTCCCAAGCGTCTTTCAGGTCACGGAGAACGATACGAAAGAAAATATCCAGCAGATGCTGTTCGATTTCCGTAATTTCCCGTTTGAGCTCAGTGGACCTTTTCGCCTTGCTTCCAAGAATGATCTCCAGTATTTGGAAAGTAAGGCTGGGGTGCACCTCGAAAACCCCATGCCCCTCATATGGCTGCAGTCCAAGGCTGACAAGGCACGTGGGATTCGGTAGCAGTTCGGTCATTTCGACGTAAGAAAGTTGCTCAACACTGACTAAGTTGACCGAGACGTAGGCGCGGAGGTAAGCAGATAGGCTGGAGGCGAGGGTGCGAGCGAACCCATCGTGCAAAAGACGGATAGACCGGAGCTGAGATTTCGGGATGCGGTCCATTTGACGAAAGTCGCAAGGGGACACTTTAGGACGCTGAGATCTGTCCCTGTTTGGCTGCTCAAAGAGAGCGTCGATTTCTTGTTGTGAAAGTTGCCGGGTCACCTGGACTTCCGTAACCCAACTACATCGGAATGGAAAGAGAATTCTTTAGCCCGCAGTGGGAGAAAAGGGCGGACAGGCGACTAAAGTTTTGCTATTCCTGCCTCGATAAGATATAGCAAAGGGATACTGCATGGCCTTGGATATTTTGATCGTTGATGATTCAGCAGCGATCCGGAAAATTTTGCAACGTGTTCTAAGGCAGGCAGAAGTCCCGATCAATAATTTGTACGAAGCTGGGGACGGGGCAGAAGCCTTGGAGATTTTGAAGTCGCAAAGCGTCAACCTGGTGCTTTCTGACATCAATATGCCCAATATGGACGGGCTGCAAATGCTCGGGCATATCAAAGCCAGCCAGCAGTGGAAAGATCTGCCGGTGGTCATGATCACGACCGAAGGCAGTCAGAACAAGGTGTTGGAGGCAGTCCAGCTCGGAGCCGCCGGTTACATACGGAAGCCCTTCACAGCGGAACAAGTGAAAGAAAAAATTCTGTGTTTTACCCATGCGTCCTGAGGGCGGCGCCGGTACCGGGAAGGAAAGTTTCATGGAATCAGTCAATTCGGACAGACTGTTTCAGGTGGTCTGTACCGCTACGCACGAAGTTTTTTCGACGATGCTTGGCTTGGAAGTTACCCCAGGTCAGGCCAGGTTTGAGCCAACGCCATCCGGACCGGTCGATGGGGTGATCTCGCTGATTGGATTCGCCGGAGAATGGGTCGGGATGGGGGGACTTTCCCTTACACCTGAGTTCGCCTGTCGGCTGTCATCTCGTTTATTGATGACCGAATTTACGGCAGTGGATGCAGAAGTGCTTGACGCTGTGGCCGAGCTCACCAATATGATCCTGGGTAACGTCAAAAGCAGTTTGGAAGAAGAGTTGGGCGCCATGGGACTCAGCATTCCTACGGTCGTATTCGGTAAAAACTTCACGGCCCGTAGTACAGGGCGCGGCCAGTGGGTTATGGTGCCATTTACTGCTGACGGAGGTAGTGTAGAAGTGCGAATCTGCTTGGCGCCGAACGGGCGGCGGAAACCAATGCTTTGCCCAGCCAACCCGGTCACAAGCTGATGGTATTATTGCTTTGGGGTGCCGAATCGGCTATAAGTTGTTCATGCACTGGAGAATCTGTTACTTTCTGGCTTTTTTTTGCGGCATAACTGCTGCCAGCGATCCTAAGCTGCGCGGTGGGAATATCCTGGCATGCGAGACCTACAGTTTTCGCCAGCTAATCAACAGCGGCAAATTGGATATGGTCAGCGTTCCGGAGTTTTATAAAGAGCAGGGCATTAAAGGAATCTCATACAACGACATGTTCTTTAAGCGCCTGGATGATGAATATCTCAACCAGGTGGTGGCAGCGGTGAAAAGAGCTAACCGGGTCGTTACTTGTTATGTGATTGAAGGCAATCTTGCCATGGCCGACGAGGCCAAACGCAAGGCGCAGATCGAAGCGGATAAAGAAAGGATGCGGGCGGCCCACAAGCTAGGGGCCCCTGTGGTTCGCATCAACCTCGGTTCGACGGGACGCCAGGAGAATGCCGACGACACATTGGGTGTGGAACGGGTGATCGCAGCTTTCAAGGATGAGCTACTTCCGCTCGCCCGCCAGTTGGGCATCAGGATTGCCATCGAAAACCATGGAGGAGTTTCCAGGAATGCCGCTAATATTGTAAGGATCATCCAGACTACTGATCCTAAATGGGTTGGCGCGCTTGTGGATTTCGGCAATTTCCCACCTGCCACCCGTTATGAAGAAATCGCCGCAGTAGCGCCCTATGCCATAGTGACACACATCAAGATCAACGAGTTCAGCGCCGACGGTGAAGCAGTGGATTATGATCTTCCCAAGGTCTTGGGTATGCTGAAAAAGCATCACTACAAAGGACCGCTATCAATTGAGTACGAAGGTAAAGGTGACCCTGTCGAGGGTGTGCGCAAAACACGAGCACTTATCCTCAAATACTGGTAAAGCGGCCACCGCCCAAGCCCGGCTCGATTGCCGAGCTTCGGTTTATATTTTTTGTTCGGGCTTGATTACCCACAGGTAAAGACGGTGGCCATCCACCTCGATCTCTTTGTCCGGTTTCCAATCCCCCATATCGAAGGTGTTCGAAACAACGCGCGTGCCCGGTTTCAGTTCCTTGAGTAACTTGGGCCGCAGCTTCAAGTTGACGCTGGTAAGCAAATACAAGGTAACGACTGTCGCTTCGTGGATATCCGCATTGAAAAAATTCTGTTGGATGAAGCGCACGCGGCCTGCGACGCCTTCACGACGGGCATTCTCGTTAGCTTCACGGACCCTGTCCGGATCAATGTCGATACCCACGCCGCGCGCATGGAACTTCTTTGCGGCCATGATAACGATACGTCCGTCGCCGCAGCCGAGGTCATATACTACGTCATCCGGTCTGACGCCTGCCAACTTGAGCATCCCTTCCACTACTTCCGGAGGGGTTGGCACGTAAGGGACATCGCCCGCTGCCGCCGCCGTGGCTAGAAGGCTTAACGTGAGCAAGCAAAGGACAAAGGTAAAAAACTGTCGTTCAAATCGCATAGCTTTCCTGTAAATCCACCGATGACAGCCTATCATGGGTCCTGGCTGGTTACAAACTTTGACCTTCCAGGCGAGCGATAGCCAGGCGCAGGCTCGCCGGCAGCGGAACAGGCTTGTGTCGCCCGTAATCCAGGTACACGATGGTCGAACTCGCCTCGGCTACGATCGCCTTTACTCTCCGGCTCGCGATGTGGTGCTCCATCTGGAAGCTGCTATTCCCGATGCGGGTTACCCGCGAGCCCACGGCTACCGTATCCGGGTGCTTGACCGGACGGCGAAAATTGCACTCAATACTGGCCAGAATAGGACCAATTCCATCGCCCGGGGGAGTTGCCGGTAACCCAATTTGCTCGAAATACTCTATGCGGGCGGTTTCACACCACCGGAAATACACAGTGTTATTGACATGAGCAAAACAGTCCTGGTCTCCCCACTGCACCGGCAGTATAGTAATCACAGGAAAGTCAGTCAGTAGGGTGTCAAAACTTGCCTCACAAGGTTGGTTCTGTTCTCTCATCATTTCACGTCTAACACAGGCGTTTGCAGCTGTGCATCTCAGAGGCGGATGTAACCTTCTTTCTTGGAACACGTCCAATGTAGCGGAAACAGACCGCTGAGTCTAAAAGACTCTGAGAAAAGGAGGTAGACCGCGATGAGGAACAAGACTTTAGTGATTCTCGCGCTCTTCACGTTGCTGGCTGTTTCCGTTGCCAGCGCCAAGACTTACAGCATCACCCTCTACAATCCATCGCAGTTCGGCTCGACTACCCTCCAGCCGGGGGATTATAAGCTGAAACTGGATGGGACGAAAGCCATTGTTGTCGACAGGCTGGGTAAAACTGCGGCCGAGGCCAATGTCCGTGTAGAAACAGCCAATAAGAAATTCGATCGAACTGAATTGACTCTGAATACGGCTGGCGGAACGAGCAAAGTAACCGAGGTCGCCTTGGGCGGCAGCAAGACCCGGCTTGTTATCGAATAAGTTTACCCAGATCCGATTAGGCCGTCGTAAAAGAGAGAATCGGCGGCCTTTTTTATTTCTTTGCGTGGATGTCCCGCGTGTTGCGGGGCATTTTCTATGCTTTCACCATAACGGCCTACCTTGACATGGGCTATGCGCTTTTATTATCAAGGGGACTCGTCCCCGCATGTGGCGACAAAATTACGTTCCCCTATTCGCTTCTTTGCCCATGTCGGCTGTGGTAGCCGCCTTCCCCGTTTTCGTACTCTTGTACTTGCTGGGAGTAAGGCGGAGACCGGCATGGGAGGCGTCGGTTTTGGGGCTAGTTGCAGCGGCGGCCGTAGCGGTATTTGTCTACCAGATGCCCATTAGCACCATGCTGAGCGCCGCAGCCTATGGAGCCGCCTTTGGCCTGTTCCCTATTGGTTGGGTAGTTTTTTGCGCCATCCTGCTTTACCGCATCACAGTGGAAACCGGCAAGTTTGCGATCGTGAAAGATTCTGTCGGCAGCTTAACCAGTGATAGACGCCTCCAGGCTTTACTGATTGCGTTTTGTTTCGGGGCCTTCATTGAGGGTGCGGCAGGTTTTGGAACGCCTGTAGCCGTGGCAGCGGCTATGCTTACCGGCCTGGGTTTTTCTCCTTTTTATGCTGCGGCGATTTGCCTGCTGGCCAACACAGCCCCAGTGGCTTTTGGTTCCATTGGAACACCACTATTGACACTGAATGCTGTGACCGGCCTGCCACTAGAGCGGTTGAGCGCTGCCGTGGGTCGCATCTGCGCGCCGATTTCGCTGATTGTTCCGATTTATCTTATTGCAGTCATGGGTGGGAGGAAGGCCGTCAAAGGGGTACTGCCAGCAACGCTGCTGTGTGGCGGGACATTTGCTACGACGCAGTTTTTAGTGTCAAATTTCGTCGGCCCACAGTTAACGGACATCCTCAGCTCTGTAATGGCTATTGGTAGTCTGGTGTTGCTGTTTCGGGTCTGGCATTGTTCGGATGCCTTCGTGTTGCCTGGCAACCACAGCCCGCAGTCTATTCCTAAGCGTCATACCGGAAGGGAACTTTGGCTAGCTTGGTCGCCCTACTTGACATTGGTGGGGTTGGTGTTGATATGGGGGGTGATTAAAGCGGAACTGAACCGGTTGACGCTAGTTTTCTCTTGGCCAGGACTCCACGGCCATGTTCTGCAAGTTCCTCCTGTGGTTTCCGTCCCCACCCCTTATAAGGCTATATACCGGTTTGAATGGCTTGCTGCTCCGGGAACAGCCTGCCTTGTGGCGTGCATAGTGGCGGCATTCAGCCTACGGGTGCGCCTGAGGCGCTTCGCCAGCATTTTTTTGCAAACAGTTAGGCAACTGGTGCTTTCGGAACTGACAATCGCATCCGTTCTAGGGCTAGCCTTTCTTATGAATTATTCTGGAGCAACGGCAACGCTAGGTCTAGCCTTCGCCGCCACTGGGCGATTGTTTCCGTTTTTCAGTTCGTTACTGGGCTGGCTAGGGGTGTTTCTGACTGGTTCGGATACCTCTGCCAACGCGTTGTTCGGAAACCTTCAGGTGGTGACGGCACGGCACTTGGGACTGGATCCTGTTCTAATGGCGGCGTCGAATTCGAGTGGCGGGGTGATGGGGAAGATGATTAGTCTTCAAAGTATTGCTGTAGCTGCGGCAGCAACCGGAATGCCGGTATCAGATGAAGCGAAATTGTTTCGGTTCACGCTGCGGCACAGTGTCATTCTGGCATCCGCGATCGGGCTGATCACGTTAATATATGCGTATGCCGTGCCAACATGCGTGCGGTGAACCGCTGGTTGCGTCTGCTTTTGTAAGAGATTCAGACTTTCGTGGTCAACGCTGTAGCTACTTCTAAGAATTCTATTCACGGTTGGCTTGTAAATCCTTTGGCGTTTTGGACGCTTCCGCCAATTTTGTTTGCAGACGAGCTGCGAAACGAGCAACGTTGATGATAAAACGCTCATGTGTTCCTTCGGCAATTTTGTCTCGCGGGTCCCATGCTTCGAGCTTGAAGGTGATACGACGGTCGCTTACGCCAATCACTTCCGCTCTGGTGATAACTTCCATACCTATAGGCGTAGCAGCCAGGTGACGGATGTCGACGTGGGTACCTACGGTCTCGTAGCCAGGATCCAGCAACTTAAAAATGCAATCCCGGGCGGTCATTTCCAGAAAGCCGATCAGAGACGGGGTGGAAAGCACAGGGGCCTGCTGCATGAAGCGGATAGCCACGTCTTTGGTCACTAACTGTTTCCGTTCCAAGAAAATACCTATTGGAATGTCAGCCATATGCAACTATCTTATGGTAACCAGGGCCCGGTTGTGAGGTCGGGTTGCTGTTTTCCCCGCAGCTTTTGGTAAAGTGAAATTGACACCGGTGGAAAACCGGTTGTATTGAAGGGTTCGAGGTAGACAGTGAGAGTATTAGCAGCCGCTACTGGGGTCCTTATTGTGTGTTCAGCTCTGGTTTCCGCAGCGGCCTTAGTGGTTCCGCCCCCCGGCGTTCCTCCATCAGAGGTTCTCGATAGATACCTTAATGGGCTCGCTGAACAAGAGACGAAAACCCGAGATATGACCATGGATGTAGAGATTGACGCCAAACTTCCAAAGTTGAAGAAATCTGGTGTCTTGCGGGCCCTTCGTCGCGTGACGCGCCTGGGTGAGATTGCCTATAGCTACCCCCGTTACATGGGCGACAAAATGATATACAAAGATGTCATTGCGCGTTACCTTGCAGCGGAAACCCAAGCCGCCAATACTCACCGGCAAGGGAAACAGGATGGAAAATCCATGTCCATAACTCCGGACAACTACAAGTTCAAATACAAAGGCATGGGCGACAGTGATGGCCGGTGGGTCTATATTTTTGAGGTCATTCCCAAAAAGAAGCGGCTAGGTTTATATCGGGGCGAGCTGTGGGTGGATGCCGCCACCTTTTTGCCGGTGAGAGAATCTGGGAGATTCGTTAAAAATCCGTCGATCTTCCTTAGGAAAATTGAATTTGTCAGGGACTACACGATCTGGGGTCAAGTGTCAATCCCAACCAAAGTGGTCAGCCAAATTTACACGAGAATTGTGGGACCGGCTGAGCTGTATATTCAGTTTTCCAACATATCGTTCGCTAACGAAAAAGCTCAAGCGTTGGCGTGTCCCGGTGGTTGGTAATTGGTGAAGCTGAGCCGCGCTCGTACAACGCAGGGGCATGGGATGACCATTTAGCAAGGAATGGGAACATTCAGGTTGAATTTTGTTGTAGATGCTGTTGTAGTTGCCGTAAACTCGGATAGGTTCCGATGAGAACACTTCTTCTAAACCCGCCTTCTTTTGAAAGTTTCGATGGCGGCGCCGGTTCTCGCTGGCCGGCGACAAGGGAAATTGAATCCTATTGGTACCCTGTGTGGCTATGTTATCCGGCAGGAATGCTGCCCGATAGCAAAGTCGTGGACGCCCCTCCGCATAAAATCTCTGTGGCGCAGGTCGTAGAGCTTGCGGCCGACTTTGAGTTTGTGGTGCTGTTCACGTCCAGCCCAGGCTTTCAGATGGACGTCAAGATTGCGGAGATGATGCGCGACTGCAATCCGAAGCTAAAGCTGGCTTTCGTTGGCCCCCCCGTCACCGTTGAGCCCGAAAAGGCTCTTCAGGCGTCCAAAGCAATTGACTTCGTTGTGCGCCGGGAATTCGACTACCAGATAGTGGATTTCGCCAGAGGGAAACCGTTGGCAGAAATTGCCGGTGTTAGTTACCGATCTAACGGCGGCTTTGTCCACAATCCGGACGCTCCCGCCATCGAAGACTTGGACCGGCTGCCATGGGTTACAAAAGTCTACAAGCGGGACTTGGATATTACCAGATATAACGTTCCCTTTTTGTTGCACCCGTTTGTCGCTTTCTACACTTCGCGAGGGTGTCCAGCCATGTGCACCTTTTGCCTGTGGCCGCAGACCCATTCGGGGCACCGGTGGAGAGTACGCTCCGCAGACGATGTGGCTGCAGAGGTGCGGTTTGCGCTGGAAGCCTTTCCGGGGTTAAAGGAGATTTTTTTCGACGACGATACTTTTAACTACCATAAGGCACGCACTCTCGAGCTTTGCCGCAAACTCAAACCGCTGCATTTCACATGGTCATGTACCGCTCGGGTCACCACCGATTACGAGACATTAAAAGCCATGAAAGAGGCTGGTTGCCGGTTGGTGATCGTTGGCTATGAATCTGGCGATCCACAAATATTGAAAAACATCAAAAAAGGCGCCACCGTTGATATGTCGCTTCGTTTTACGGAGAACGCCAAAAAGCTTGGTTTGTTGATCCACGGTGACTTTATTGTGGGGTTGCCTGGTGAAAGCCGGGAGTCGCTTCGAAGGACCATAGAGTTCGCCAAACGCTTGGACGTGGATACGATCCAAGTGTCGATTGCTCACGCTTACCCGGGAACAGAGTTTTACGATTATGTGCAGCGCAATGGCCTTATTACGGTTGATTCCATGACCGATGAGTGGGGTCATCAGTTGCCCAACGTAATCTACCCCGGATTGGACCGAGCGGAACTGGTCGACTGGGTAGAGCGCTTTTACGGTGAGTATTATTTCCGGCCGCGGGCTGTATGGCGAGTGGTGCGGAAAGCGCTTTTCGATTCTTATGAACGCCGGCGCTTGTTTAAAGAGGCACGCGAATACCTTGCTCTCCGGGCGCGGCGCAAGCAATTCGTTCAACAACACAAACGTGCCACGGCTTGTGAAAAAGTCGAGGATCGAGCCATATCATGAACGTAGCTTCTTCACATCTGCGGACGAAGACGCGCCTGCTCACGGTGATTGTAGTGACTTCCAACGTTTTGGGGAACTTTTGCCTAAGCCGGGGCTTAAAGCGCGCCGCCATCTCGCTGGCCTTTTTCCCGCTCGGCTACATTGAGGCTTTATTCCATCCTTGGGTAGCGGTGGGGGTAACGCTGTTGATTTTATGGCTGCTGTCGCGGATGGCGCTATTAAGTTGGGCAGACCTCAGCTATGTACTGCCTGTAACGGCGGTGGGTTATCTGTTCACGGCGATTATTGGCAAGTTTTTTTTGTTTGAACAAGTGTCCTGGCAGCGGTGGGCTGGCACATTTTTGATTATGGCGGGGGTGGGCATGGTAAGCTCGACGCCCCTGCGGACGACCTACCACCACACAACGGAGGCGCGTCCGAAATGAAATGGGGGCTGGTGGTGATCATCGTAGTATCCACAACCTTCGGGGAAGTTCTGCAAACGCTAGGGATGAAACGACATGGCGAGATCCTTAACTTCAGGCCTGGAGCTTTGCGGAAAGCGGGCGCCCTAGTGGCTAAAAACCCCTACATTCTGATTTCGCTTTGCTTGATGGCCGTCTCGTTCTTCAGCTTTATGGCGTTGCTATCGATAGCCGATTTGAGTTTTGCGGTACCAGTTACAGCGGCAAGCTATGTGCTCGAGACCATTCTCGCCAAGTATGTTTTGAAAGAGCGGGTTTGTCGGAAGCGCTGGGTGGGGGCTGTGCTGGTAGCTGGTGGTGTCGCCCTTTTGGCGCTGTGATCCATTCACTGATTGCAAGTATGGCCATCGTGGCCGGAGCTTACCAGGCTGTGGTTTTAGGGGCAGCCTGGCGGCAGATGTCCCGGAAACGAAAGCCGCTGAACGCCTTCCATCCTGTTTCGATCCTAAAGCCTGTTCTGGGCCGGGATTCGCGTTTTTACGAGGCCATTCGCTCTCATGTTATCCAGGATTACCCGGAATACGAAATTTTGTTTGGTGTGAGGGACCTGGATGATCCAGCGGTTCCCGAGATCCGGAGGCTGATGGAGCAATCCCCAGAAAAGCCCATCCGTTTGGTGCTATGTTCGACGTGCACACCAAACGGGAAAGTGGGAACGCTGATTGATCTTGCCGAGCAGGCCAAGTATCCCCTCTTGCTGGTGAACGACAGTGATATCCTGGTCCCCCCTGACTACTTGCGCAGAGTCGTGAGCGAACTGGAACAGCCGGGGGTCGGCTTGGTGACCTGTTTATATAGCGCTCGCGCCGAGACCTTACCTGCTCGCCTCGAGGCTATTGGCGTTGTAACGGAGTTTGCCGCCGGGGTACTCGCTGCTATCAACCTGGGCGCCCGTGAATTTGGCTTGGGCGCGACACTGCTTCTGCGCGCCTCTGACCTACGGCGAATCGGGGGATTTCAGTCGGTGGCGGAGTATCTGGCGGACGATTATCAGCTCGGCCGGAGAATTAACACCCTCGGCTTAAAGGTCGCTTTAGCCACGGTAACTGTGGAAACTCTCGCTGGGGGTGAAACCTGGGGCGAGGTTTGGAGACACCAGATTCGCTGGGCTAGAACGATCCGAGTTTCCAGCCCAAGTGGCTATCTCGGTTTGCCCGTGACGTATGCGTTTTTCTGGTCAGTGCTCGCCACATTTACCGGCCAGTGGCGCCTTGCAACTGTAGTTTTGGGACTGCGTATCTTGGCGGGCTGCGTAATAGGCGCTGGCGTACTGCGGGACCGGACAATCCTACGGTGGTGCTGGCTGATTCCGTTACGGGATCTGTGGGGGTTCGCCGTTTGGCTTGGCGGCTTGTTCGGTGAGACGGTTCAGTGGCGCGGCCGGAGGCTACGGCTCAGCCGTGACGGACGTATCCGTGAAGTATCGTCGAGCCCTTGACCGCCTGGGCTAACATAAAGTGTTTTTAGTCTGCGTGAGTTGCCGTGAACCTTGAGCCGAGAGTGCCCATCGTAATATTTGCGGCCAGTGCGGCGTTCATTTTTTACGTGCTGGCCGGCTATCCATTGTGTCTGGAGTGGAGAGCGCGCCGGCGCCCCAGACCTGTGCGCAAGGCCCCTGTACAAGCTAGCGTGACAATCGTGCTGCCGGTCTGGAACGGCGAACGTTGGCTTCACAGAAAAATGGACTCGATTTTACGCCTCGATTATCCGGCGAAATTGCTTCAGGTTATTGTTGTCTCGGATGGCTCTACGGACCATACGGACGCCATTGCACGGGAATTTGCGGATCGTGGAGTGGAGCTGATCAGAATCCCACACCAAGGAAAAGCGGCTGCTTTGAACGCGGGTATCGAGCGAGCGCGCGGAGAAATCGTGTTATTTACTGATGTCCGGCAACCAATGGATCCTTCGTCGCTGCGCGTGCTGCTAGAGTGTTTTGCGGATGATTCGGTCGGCGTTGTGAGTGGCGAGCTGGTGATTCTGGAAGGCGATCGGAGGGAGGAAATCGACGTAGGGATGTACTGGCGCTACGAAAAGTGGATACGAAAGCGGCAGAGCCGGGTCGATTCCGTTCTTGGAGCCACGGGTTGTCTGTACGCCATGCGCCGCCATCTGATCCGTCCTCTGCCGCCGAATACCTTGGTGGACGATGTCTATCTTCCCCTGTCGGCTTTTTTTCAAGGGTACCGCATCATACTGGAAGACAGGGCGAAGGCATTTGACCGTCCCGCGCGGCTTGGCGTGGAATTTCGTCGCAAAGTGCGCACTTTGGCAGGCGTCTACCAAGTGATAGGTGCTTACCCTAAGCTCCTTACCTTTTCCAATCGCATGTGGGTTGACTTTATCTCCCACAAACTTGGGCGCCTGCTATTACCTTATGCCCTGGCGGCGCTAGCTGTCTCGGGCTTCTGGTTACCCGGAATATGCAAGCATGTCGTAGCTGCCGCGCAAGCTCTTTTTTATTCCCTGGCAATTTTAGATCTGATGGTTCCGCAAACTTGGCCGTTGAAGCGACTATCTTCCCCTGCGCGGACGTTTGTGACGTTGATGGCGGCAGCGCTGCTGGCAGCCGGGGCTATCTTTTACCCGGGTGGAAGATTATGGACACAGACGCATGTACGTGAGGAGGGAGACGTTTTTTGAGGAGTGGCAGATTAGCTAGCCGGGTTACCGGCACTGTGCGAATATTGAAAAAAGAAGAGCGTGAAGATTGCTCCGCCGAAGTAGAGTGAGAAACGAAAGCAATCCTGTGGTAAACGTGAGTTTTGCAAGTTGACGTTTTACCCCCGCGTTGAAAGGAGTCATTCATGTCGCTGAGTGTCGATGAGTCCAGCCGCGAGACCTTGCGCACCTTGCCTGGCGACGACGTTCGACAGATCATGTGGAGATTTGCCGACAGGTATGAGTTGCAGATGCTGATACAGTCGGCGCGCGCTGTTGCCAGAGGGCCAGTAGCTAGGCTTGTTGCTGAGGGTGCTAGAAATACGCACGAATGGACCGAAAAGAAGGCAAGCCTGCTTAAAGCATACGATGAATCGGGGATCACTGCTACTTTTCTGGATCCGGAACATGGTGGTTTCATCGAAGGGCCAAAGAATCTCGCCTTAGCGTTGGTTGCTTTTGAATTGGCTTGGGTAGATGCCGGAGCCGCAACTGGGAGTCTTGCAAACTGTCTGGCGCTCGCGCCCATACACGAACGCGGGACGCCCGAGCAGCGTGAAACCTACTTCCGGCGTTGCGCTCCAGCCGCTGCGGGTGAGGATAGGAAACCGTGGCGCGGAGCTTTCTGTCTTACCGAACCTATCCCCTATGTGGGCGTGGAGACAGGCATACTTGGCGGGAAGGTTCGGGTTGTGGAATGGGAGGAGGGCCGTGAACCGATTTTGCAAGTCGACAAGCGGGGCCGCTTCATCACAAATATGGCCTTTGCTAACTTCGTAACCGCAGCTGTGGATTCGGCCGACCCACGCATCAAAGGCTCCTGTATGGTGATCTTAGAGGAGGGGGATCCGGGCATTTTCGACCGCGGCACGCCTGCTCGCAAGCTTGTCCACCAGATGTCTTCCACCTGCGACCCAATCTTTAGCGTGCGCGCTCCGGCCAGCCGGATTATCGGGGGATACACCGTCAGAGACGGCGTTATCATTCCGCGCTATAACCACTCGGAAATCATCGAAGCAGTTTTCCGCCGGACCCGAGTCACCGTCGGCTTGATGACTGCGGCGAAGCTTCTATCGGCTGTGGAACCCATAATACGGTACCACCGTAGCCGCTTCCGCGGAGGGGAAGCCGCGGCGCCCGGATCGCCTCGGTATGAGATTGGATTACAGCTCAAAGAAGATGTGCTACACCGCCTGGTCGATGTATGGGCGACCGGAGAAGCCAGCGCATCGCTGGGCTTTGCGGCAGCACGCCTTTTTGACGAACTGGACCCACTAGAGAGGCAGAAGGATCAGATCTTTGCCGCCGAGGGCGTCAGCGGTGGAACTTCGGCGCTAAAAATTATGCGCCGTTACCAAAAGAAGGCGCTGGAGTGCCTGCAGCAGGGCGTAGACTGTGGCGACGATCCTTTGACGCGGTTTGCCTTGCTCGACTCTTTAGCTAACGTATTATGCCCGGCTTGCAAGCTTTGGAACACCGGTCATGGGGCCAACATGATGCGTGAAGCAGTGAGCCTGATGGGCGGATATGGAATTACAGAAGACTGTCCTGGATTTTTGGGGCACAAGTGGATGGATGCACAACTGGAAGCCACCTATGAGGGACCTGAGGCCGTTCAGCGCAGGCAATTGAGCGTGACCATGACAAACGAACTTTTTTTGGCTCAGTTCCAGAAGTGGATCAGAGAAATGCGCCAGGTAGCTTCGCAGCGCCCGGGAACGGGCGCATGCACGCTGGCGACGGCTATGCAGCTTTGGCTGTGGACGTTGCATTATTTGCAGAAGGCCACTGATCCCAGTGGTGCAAAGCTATATCATAGTTCCCGTCAGGCGGTGACCTTCCCACTGGCTGATGCTTTGTGCTGGCTACTCGCGGCCAGGCAATTTATTCTTGACGTGGGCGAACTGGAAGAAAAGGGGCCAGAGAATCCGCTGGTGGCTGAAGGGCTTGCTGGGCTGGTGAATTTCTACACTGATTTATGCCACGTGCAAAGCGCACGGGCAGCAGGTGAGGTCGGTCGTATCTGCGCCGAGCTCGCGTTCGGTTTTAAGCCTCACCCGGCATGGAACGAAGAAGACGGGAGAAACTGCTACCATAGCGACGAACTGGCAGTGTTGGAAGGTACGTTTTTCGGTTTGGACAGCGTGGCTACGGATGTAGTGAACGAGGATGGTTCTCACCCTGCTAAGGCCGGCCCGTGTGCACAGATTGAGGAACTAGACCGGTTCCTGCGTTTGCGGAACCGGCTGGATGCCTGTCTGACAGGCGCTTTCCTGGCTAAAGACCGCGCAGCCGATGCGCTGAGGAAAGTCATGATCCCGGAGGCTCTGGACTACCCCGCATGAATCAGCAGCAATCGGAACGCCAGACCATTGAAGTAGATATTGCGTGTGTGGGTTTCGGACCGGCCATGGGGGGGTTCCTTACCACACTCGCTCGGCATTTAACCGACCCGGAGGGCTCCCGACGTTTTGAAAGTCGATCAGCGCCTGGGTTGCCTCTCCAGGTGGTTTGCTATGAACGGGCTGATGATATCGGTTTCGGAGTGTCAGGTGTGGTTAGCCGGGCTCGAGGTATCCGCGAAACGTTTCCAGGCCTGGATCCATCACAGATTCCATTGGCAGCTCCTGTAACTAGCGAAAAGGTGTTGTATCTGCTTGACCCGATCGGGGCCAGCCGGAGATCTACCCTGTTACGGGTAGCCGATTGGTTCATTCGCACCTTCCACTCTGCGTTGCCTTACGAGCTCGACGCCCTAGAGTTGCCTATTACGCCCGCGTTTCTTCACAAAACGGGAGGCTTGGTTTTCAGTATCGGCCAATTCAACCAATGGGTTGGAACACAATTGATGGAATCAGGTGTGGTGCAAATTTGGCCAGGAACGCCGGTGGCGGAGGCACTCATTGAGGATGGAAGGGTGGTTGGAATTCGTCTGCTTGACCAAGGTACGGACCGAACAGGGAAACCCGCTGAAGGGTATTTGGCTGGGATGGATGTTCGCGCAGCTCTTACGGTAATCGGGGATGGCCCTGTAGGTCCCGTAGGACGCCAGTTAGACGACCGGTTTGGGATGCCTCCTGGGAACCACAGGCGGGACTGGGCTGTTGGAATGAAGATCGTTGTAGACCTCCCCAAGGGCACGGACTTGAAGTCGGGCACCGTCTTTCACACCTTTGGCTTCCCTGAACCAGAGATTTTCGGCTTCATGTACGTGCATCCGGACCACGTGGCCTCGGTGGGAATCTTCGTTCCATCCTGGTTTGATAGCCCAGCGAGGACGTCTTACAGATACTTGCAGCATTACATTCAGCATCCGTATCTCTGGCGCTATCTGAAGGGCGGAACATTACGTTCGTGGGGCGCCAAATCCATCCAGGAATCTGGGAAACGTGGCGAGCCATATCTGGCGGGAGATGGCTATGCGCGTATAGGGGAAGGATCGGGCAGCACTAACGTCCTCACAGGCTCGGGAGTAGACGAGGCGTGGACTACGGGCGTACAGCTCGCGGAGGCTGTCGTTGAGCTTTTAAAAGCAGGAAGGCCTTTTACAAAAGAGAATCTCGAGGCCGCATATATTGCCCGTCGACGGTGTAGCTGGGTTGAGAGGGAAGGCAAAATCGCCGAAAAAGCCCGCAACGGATTTCAGCGCGGGTTTGTGACCGGGCTGCTCGGGATGATGCTGGCCGGATGGAGCCGGGGTAGGCTCTTCATCCCTGGAGAAATTTCACGGCCCTACGAACGCATTTCGACACTTGAGGATTACTACGCCGGGAAAATTCCGCCACATGAGGTCGCGCGCATCCGTGAAGAATGCCTGAAACGAGGCTCGCCGGTTCACGATGCGCTCATGGAGCGTTCTGGCTGGCCGCCAATTCAGTACGACGGCAGGCTTCTGGTGTCCTTACAAGATGCGCTGCTGATTGGAGGCAAAGTACAAGCGCCGTCAGGATACGCTGACCATGTGAGTTTCTTGCACCCCCGCCTTTGTGAAACATGCGGCGCAAAAGTCTGCGTGGAAATATGCTCAGGGCAGGCGATAACGCTCGGGCCTAATGGCCATCCACAATTCGATAGGGAAAAGTGTGTCCATTGCGGAGCCTGCCTGTGGAATTGCTCGCAACCGCTAGAAAGTGATCCGGAAAAGACGAACATTGCTTTTCGCGCTGGCGCCGGAGGGTTGCATTCTATTGAGAACTGATCCCGCCGCCGGTTTTTGCGCAGGCTTAACTACTGTTCTGGCGTGAAAGTCCCTCGACCGCTGGGAGGAACGCAGAAAAAATTTTTGGGAAGATTTTGTCCCCTGCTTATTTCACTTGTATGGTCCTATCGGGAGGCAGTGCGAGCCGCTTGTATCTCTGAGCCCGGCTTTTTTCATCCTCCTGGTGGATCTTTCGTGCCAGCTCCCCGACTTCGAGAGCACGTTGCCTTGGCACCACGATGACGCCATCGCCGTCGCCGACGACGACGTCACCAGGGAAAACGAGAACTCCGGCGCAGTTAATTGGGAAATTGTAGGATTCAGCAAGCAACCTGCCTGGACGCACTCCGCGGGTACTGTATGCGTTTTTGCAATAGACTGGAATCCGCTTGACCTTTACAATTTCATCGGTATCTCTGGCTCCGGCATTGGTTACCACGGCAGCAATCCCTCGTTCAGTGTAACCCAAGCTGTTATTTGAGCCGATAAAGCCCGTCTCGAACACTCCGTTTGCGTCAATCACAGCGACATCGCCCGGCTTAGCTGCTTTCAGCCATGCGTCAGGCGCCCTGCCATATTGTTCATCTTTAAACTTAAGAAAACCTGCCAGGTCCGGGAAAGAATTCTGTCCAACACGCACGTCGGTCGGAACATGCCGGACGGTGATCGCAAAGCCCACAAAACAATGTGTGAAATTGTCCGTGTCGCGCCACAGTGGGCGGATGTCGTTGTCCATCAAGCCAATATCTTGAAGACCTATAAGATCCATCCCGTCAAGAACGTCCGTAACGCGCAGACCTTTATAAAGGTCCAAAATTTCCCTGCGAGCTTTTTCGCTGTCGTCAAAGCTCTTGTTTTGTAACAGACGCACGCCCTGAGGGGTACTAAGCTGCTGTGCCGAAACGGCGCCTAGCAGCATCAAGGACACAATACCGAGGCGTATCGGGTTGCTAGGACGAAGCCATGTATCGAACAAAGAAATCATGTAGATCCTCCAGGTTGGCATTAACTCGAGCACGAATATACTGAAAGAATGCACCCATTTCAAATCGTTGTCTGCGGGAGCGTTGTGCCGGATCCTTTGCAGACACTGGAACCGATCTCCACTCCGGCCGGACCCGCTTTGAAAAATGAGCTGATGCTGCCGGCTATTTTGGACCCATGGGCAGCACATGCTTTATATGAGGCTGCTCATCTTGCCAAGAAGGCGCCAGGAAGTAAGCTATATTTGGTAAGCCTCGGACCGAAGGCCAAACTCCAACAGGTGATGATGACGGTTGCGCAAAAAGTTCCATTTGAGCTCGTGGCGCTGGATGGTCCTGCGGGCGGATTTACGGAATCCTTCGAGGTGGCTGCGGCTTTAGCGGATGCTATTGCAGCGCTTCCTGGTCTGGAACGGTCCCGTCTTTTGGTATTCGGTGGGTGGGAGTCCGCTTCGCGTGGCGCCGGCAGCACTTTGCAATGTATTGGCGAACGCTTGGGAATCGTCGATCAATTCCAAGGCGTGGACGATCTCAGGATCCAGGAAGATGGGTCGCTGCTTGTAATGGAACGCATCGAGGGGGGAAGACATCAGGTCTCGGTTTGTATGGGACCTCCAGCTGTGCTTGGATGGGCTACCGGAAATCTGCCCGAGCCGCCCAATAATCCACAGATTGGCATGGCGAACATGCGGTTGATTATGCCGGCGTTACAGAAAGCGCGTGCAGTGAAACTTGGAGCTAATGATGCTGTTTTTCTGCAGGTTAGTGTTCCCCGCCAGTTGCGAGATACGAAGATTGTCAAGGATTTGGCGAGTGATGAGATCGCGAGGGAGCTCGCCGAATGGATTACGACCGCCTAAGGGAGCTACTCATTATGGAGACGATATTGTTTTTGGCGCACACGGAGCCCGACGGAACCTTAGCAAAGCAAGCCTTTGAAGTTTTGGGAGCGACCATGTCTTTGAAGGACAGTCTTCCCGAATCGATACTGGTGGTGGGATTAGTCGGCGGTGAGTTTCGTCCGGCAGCTGAGAGTATCGGATCTTGTGGCGCGGCGCGAGTACTGGCTGTGGCAGGCCCGGATTTCGCGCAGCCTCGATATGCAAGCGATGCGGCAGCAGTTGAAGCCATTTGCCGCGCGGCTAATGCTTCTCTGGTGGTGGCCCCTTCGACTTCTAGGTGGTTTCGGGCGGTGCCTGGCGTTGCTTACAGGCTCAATGGGAGGGTGGATACCCACGCTACCGACTTTTCGGTATGCGATGGCTTTCCAACTCTGACCCGCTGGTATTACCGCCAAAGGATGGAAGCCACACTGCGTCGAAACCATCGTCCCTGGATTGTGCTACTCGAAGCTGGCTGTAATCCTGCCTGGCAGGGAACACCGGGTTCCTGTGAGGTGGAAGTGCTTTCGTTAGATTTACCAGAGTCGAGTAAACGAACGCAGTTCATTGAAATTCACGCTCCGCAAGCGGAAGAACAGACTATTCGCCCCGACGCGGAATTACTTTTCGTGGCGGGGGCGGGTTGGACCAAAAAGCAGGCCGACGGTAAAGTTCACATCGCTGAAGCGGAAAAACTGATTCTCGATTTTTTGAAGCTTTCTCAAGCCTCGCTTGGCAGTAGCAAGTCACTTGTTGATATGAGTGAAGAGGGGCAGGCGGTACTGCCTTTCCTGACTCACATGAACCAAATTGGCCAGACTGGCTCAACACCCCGGCACCGGAAGGGCCTTTCCACCTGCTGCCACGGAGAAGAACCCCATGTGGTCGGTTGGCGGTTCATTAGTGAACGGCGAGCTGTAAACCTCGATCCAAACTGTGGCTGGGCTCGTGGGAAAACGGATGTTCTTTACGTAGCGGACGCCTTTGAAGTGATGGCAAAGCTTAACGCGCTGCTGGCCGCTCGAAAAGAGCAGTGAACCGCTAGAAGACAGATTTTAGGATCGCGCTCAAGGCACGGCAGGCTGAGGAGTCTGCATCTGGAGGTCGTTGAAATGACGCAACTAAATTGGAAGGGAACATTAGGCCGCCTTTGGGCTCTCATCCTCCTGCTGACGGCCGGTATCGTGACGGGCGCCCGTGCAGCGGGTCCTCAGGTAGACTTGACGCCTGGAGCGGAGGCCCCGAAGAAAACTTACGTTGTGGTGATGCCTGGAACGCATCCGGGCATCCTGTTCAGCGAACAGGAGTTGCCTGCAATGAGGAAACGGGCTGCCGGTGGAAGTGTAGGGGCTGAAGCGTACAAGAAGGTCAAGGAGATGGCCATTGAGCCGTACAATCCACAGATGACGGCAAAGCAGGCTGTAGGTCGCCAAGGAACTCGCCTGGCGCGCCAGTTGCAGTGCATGGCGCTCGTTTACCAAGTAGAGCGGGATGAAAGGATGGGTCACAAAGCTGTGAAGTTATTCAAAACGATTGCCACAGGAATAGACCCCCAAGAGTTCTACGACGTTGTAGATAGTGACTTTTTCGCTACTGAGCACTGGCCTATTGCCTTCGCCGTTGCCTGGGACTGGCTCTTTCCGTTGATGAGTCCCGAGGAACGGAGTGTTGTGCTGAAAAGCCTTGAACAATGGGCTATGGCTCTCGACGCTCATACTGAGAAGTGGTGGTGGCGAGATGCGGGGTACAACTGCGGTGCGATTCCTGTCGGGGCGTTGGGTTTCTTGCTCACCTCCATTCAGGGGGAAACTCATCATCCCCAAGCAGAGCTGATCCGGACCAAATGCTTTCGAAAGATTCGGGATAACTATTTCCGGCTTACCTGGCGTGCCAGCGGCGTGTGTAATGAAGGACCCGGTTACGCTCACTACCACCGTAATCCAACGCTATTTGCAGAAGCTGTACGCCGGACTGGAGGCCCGGACATTATCCCGACAACTGGCGCGGTTAACGCCATGCATTATCTACGTCATCAATGGATGCCCCACGGCGGGTGTGGCCCTGTGGGAGACAATACAGAATACGGACGCCGGGTCTTCCAGTCAATTTATCTCCACGGCATCCGCGAACTGGGTGACAGGGCCGGCTTATGGACGTTCCTCACTCATACGGATTTTGCCAGGATCAACCCTTTGGAGATCTTCCTGTTCTATCCGGATGATCTTAAGCCCATATCACCCGGAACGCTGGATTTGCCGACTTCATTCTATTTTGAGATTGACAACAACCGCGCCGGCAATGTGTTTGCCCGGAGCGAGTGGGACAATCCTCAGGCCTCTTGGTTCGGTTTTGTTACCCGGTACACCTCTGCCAACCACACGCACTATGACATGAACACATTCCTGTTTACAGCCTTTGGTGAGGAGTTTGCGACACACGCCAATGTGTATCCGTACTCCCACCGGGACCACGGCGTTGATTTTGAGCACAACATCGTGATCATCGACCAAGGCGGGATGCCGGCCAACGACCGCCCGAATTCGGCTGGTGACGATGGCTCCATCAATGGGCTTATGACTGGCGTAGGATTAGGCCATTTCGCTGATTATGTTCGCGGCGATGCACGCCTTTCTTATGCCGACAGGTCGATTCGAAACTCCAAGCCGGCATTACGTGCTGACCGCACCGTTTTGTTTGCCAAGCAAGGTCCAAATCCGTACATCTTTGTCGCCGATGACATTCAGAAAGATACGGACGAACATGATTATCACTGGCAGTGGTACACACAGGCTCGCTCTATTTCCGGGGAGGGGAGGCCCGAGAGGCCGTTTGTAATCGACGGCAAAGAGGCTCACTGTGGAATCTCTTTCATAGATCTGCAAAAACTCCAGTATGAATTCAAGGTGGTAAAAAGCCCGAATGAGCGCCGTGCTTTGGAATTGGGTTTGTTGAGGGTGAACCTTCGCGGCGTCCGTGTGCGCTACCTGGCTGTAGGTTTGGCGTGGAGAAATGGGGCAAAGCAGCCATTAGTGCGTCCTGGTCCCAAAATCAGAGGTAACCCACATGCCGCGAGTGTCCTGGTAGAAGGGGAAGATTTCCATGACCTTATCGTATGGCAGCCGGAAGAAGTTCCCGACGCGCGGGGCGTAGCGCTGGCATGCGGGAAGTTAAAGACGGATGCTCTGCTGGCGGTGCTCCGCACCGACCGTACCGGCAATATAGTAGGTTATGTGATGGGTGATGGTACGAGGATGGGGTATGGAAGCCGGATTCTGGCCCGGTCAGAGCGAGCTTTGAGCGTCAGCGCTGACGCCAAGCGTACAATGGCGACCGGTCCGCGCCGGGCCAGGCAGGGTTTGGACCCTCTTCCGGTAGCGGGTTCCTTCTGGTTGCCCGGATCCACCTCTGAAGTGTGGGCCGACGGGGTGCGCCTTAAGATGCTAAAGTCTTCCGGCAAGATGGTCAGCGTCAGTCTCAAATAAATAGTGCGTCGCTATCAACCAAGTTATGACTGAGGATTGCGAATTCAGTCTGGCTGGGCAGTACTCTGTGCGTCACCACCAGCCCTCACAAATTTCTCCTTTTATCTCAGCGCGTGGAACTTCTCTGGAGCAAAGTGCGTGATAATTACGGTGCCGGGGTTGCCACGACGAGCAGGCTGTCTTTGAAGCCAATTTTCAGCGTTGCCGTCCCACCTATCACTTTTCCCAACGGGCGGTCATTGGCATAATCCACTAGCTCGTAGGTAGTCTTTGGATCTAACCCGCGGAGGGGAATGGGACGGCTCACAGGCCAGTAGTCTGCAAAAAAGCCGTAGAACATCTGTTTGCCCTTGCGTACAACATAGGCTTCAGGCTTGTCAAAGGCTATATCGTACAGGTTGAGAAATTCCGCGCTAGATAATTGTAATTCGTTGTACAGGCGAAACCAGTGCCGCCACTTGGCAAGTTGCGTCGCGCTCAAATGCGAGTAAAAGGTGGTCATCTGAGCGCCGGTTCCCATGGCCGACTCGAACGACTCCGGCACTGACGACCCTTTCCACTGGTCTATGGGAACCTGATAACAATCTCCGACGCAGAAACGGGGACCTCGGATTGCCTTTTCAACCTTGATACGGCGACGCATCTGAAATACATTCACAGGGTCGGAAGCGTTGGCAATGTCATAGTAAGGCATATAGTACGGGGAGTGTGGCATGGAGCAAATGCACACCTCATAGTAAGGGTCCGGCTTCATTTTTCTGAGCTCATCTCGGATTAACTTGTAGATTAACGGCATCGCCTGGAATGAATCTAATGGAGAGCGGTGGTGGTGCGCCGGGTTGAAACATGGCGGCACGGCGCTCAGGCCAACAGTGTCCACATAAACGCCATCGTAATCATAATCAAGTATAAATTTACGGAGCAGGGAAGCGATGTGCTGCCTTGCAGGTTCGTAGGCCGGGCAGAGCTGGTACAGTTTTCTTTCATCTTGTGGGTATACGCCGGTTTCACTCTGAACAAGTAGCTCCGGGTGTTCCTTGGCGAGGCGGCTTTCCGGGCTGACACCTAAGGGATACCACCACAAATTGGTCTTGAACCCCGCAGTATGGACCTTGCGGACAAAGTTTCTCATGTCGCGGTCACCTTCGGGGAACTTCCCGGGCGAGCGGTTAACCTGCCAGTCACCGTAGTAGTCAAACCATCCGTCATCAAGATTGGCAATCTCGATACCCATGCTTTTGAGCTCTGGTAAAAGAGCGAGAATTTTGTCGACGCGGAAATCCAGGCCGAAGCCCCAGCTCTTCCAGTATGGCTTGTATGCCGATGGCGGCGAGACAGTGGGAATAGCTACACCCCGAGACCGCAAAAGCTGGCCGTAATTGCTCAAAGCATCGTAAAAATCCCCGCGGTGGAAAATAACAGCCGTGACAACGGTCTGGAAAGTCTCACCCGGCTTGAGCCATTCGGCCTGTTTGAACTTAGCCAACGGCTGTTCCCATATACCCATCTCTACGCGCCGGTCCAATCGAACTTCCACAGGCAGGTAAACGAATTGGGGAAGCTTTTCCAGGTGGGCGAGGGCGACTCCCATAATGGGGCCCCATATATCGATGAACGGCATGCCACCACCTTCGCCCTCTGGCCCCTTTGGATCTTCTAAGCCTTGAAAGTTAAGTTGCTGAAAATACGGTTTTAGCCAAATCAGTGCGTAGTCACGCCCCCAGTGGTATGCGCCGCCCTGAAAAGACGCCAGAGCGTATGGATCTGCTTCTGGTTCTGCCAAGCTGCGGTCTACAAGCAGCCGCTGGCTGTAGACTTTCCCCAACCGCACAGGCTGAGTGCCCAGGTTCTTATACCAGTTCTGAAAAATGGCCACGTCAGGGAATCGGTCAGGCAACAGAATGCGCATGCGGCGCTCGACATGAAGCTGTTTGGAAGGATCACGAAAAATGCCTACCAGAACGCCCTCCAGGGCAGGACCAAACTCGGCATCTTGAACTCGTCTTTGGGTTACCAAGGCTTTCTGAAGCCGGAAAGCTGTAATGGTCCACCCGTTGACTTCTACGGATTCCTGCGTATCACGGTCAAAAGCTACGATTCCGCGGCCACGATCAGCCAGCCATCGGATTTGCCGATGAAAAGACTCATCGAAGCTGATAAAAACGTTACCCGACTGGAACTGCGCTTGATTCTGGGGCGCTGCAAATGCCGCAGCAAAGAAAAAAAAGAGAAGAACAGAATGCTTGCTCATACGCACCGGTATAAGATTAACACCATGAGGACCACGTGGATGAATCGGTCATGATGGGAATACGGTGGCAAGGCTGGGTGGATTTCGCGGTTTTAGCCAGCGTCCTTTACGTCGTGTTGCTGTGGGCGCGGGAAACACGCGCCATGCGAATTGTGATCGGGATCGTAGCTGTGTATGCGGCGGCGCGGTTGGCTCTGAATTTGGATCTCGTGATCACCTGCTGGGTTTTGGAAGCAATAGCGATCTTACTGTTCCTCGCCCTACTTTTCACTTTCCAAGCTGAGATCCGCCATGCGCTGATGCGGCTCGATAGCACGCTCCGCTTAGGCCTTTACCGTTATAAAACTCTCGAAACAAGCTACGCGGACATGGCGCTGACGGTTTTTGCTATGGCGCAAGACCGCGTAGGTGCGTTGATCATCGTGACGCGTCGCGATTCGGTTCGGGAACTGGTGAGCGGGGGAGTGGCGTTAGGCGCAGAAGTATCGCCGCCTCTGCTAGTGGCGCTTTTCAACAAGTCGTCTCCGTTGCATGATGGCGCTGTAATCATTGAGGCCGGGCGTGTAGCGAGAGCCGGCGTAGTCTTGCCGCTTACGCAACGATCCGAGGTGCCGCCAGAGTTTGGCACGCGCCACCGCGCAGGCATGGGGCTTGCCGAGCGGTGTGACGCGCTGGTGATTGTAGTTTCCGAAGAACGCGGCTCCGTCACGTTAATGGAGGGCCGGCAAATCATCACAGTGCGTGATGCCGATGAATTACTGACATTACTCAAAGACCGCCAGGAGCCCGCGTCCAAGAGTTTGCTGGACCGTTTTCGAAAAGCGGTGCTGTCTCATGTCGAACTGAAACTGGTGGCGGTCGGACTTGCTAGTCTGATGTTCTTTGTCACATTTCTCTCATTGGGTACGGCAGTTCGCACAGCAGTTATTCCGATTGAGTTCTACAACGTGCCGCAGGGAATGGCAATTTCCAACCAGTCGGTGACCAGGGTGGAAGTAGAGCTCCGGGGAAGTCCCTTAGTGATGAGCGCGGCAATTTTGGCAGGTCTGGTTGCCCGGCTCGATTTGCGCGGAGTTGAGCCCGGGGTGCACTCGATGCCCGTTGGGATTGCTGCCCTAGATCTTCCTCCCGGGGTAGTGGTCGACCGTGTGTTTCCGCCAGAAGTTAGCTTCCGGCTTGTTCGACAAGAAAAACAGAAGCAATGAAAGGAAATTTCAAATCCCATCAAGCTTGCCTATTCTATGCCTGTATTGCGGTAATCGGCGCGTTGCTATGGCAACTGCTTTCTGTTCACTACAATTTTGGTGGTAATTGGACGGGCCTCTTTTGCACGGGTTCATACGGAGCTACGCCCCCGGCGCTTGCCTTTGAACACATTTACAGGTTTGCTGACAGCGAGGGTTACGATGGTCAATTTTATCACTACATAGCACATGACCCCTTGCTAAAGAGGGGAATGTCACAGTACGTGGATAACCCAAGGCTGCGATGGCGGCGGATTTTGCTGCCGGGGTTGGCATACCTTTTTGCTCTAGGGCAGGATGAGTATATAGACGCAGCGTACGTTGCCGTCAACCTTGGGTTCTTGCTGTTAGGAGTCTATTGGCTGGCGCGATTTGTAACGCGTCGCGGATGGCATCCGGCTTGGGGACTGGCTTTTTTTCTCGTTCCCGCCACCCCGATTTCTATTGATCGGATGACTGTAGACATGGCGCTGGTGGCTCTTTGCATCGGTTACGTGGTCTATGTAGACGAAGGACCTTTATGGAAGTTGCTTTTAGTGCTGATACTCGCCCCTTTGGCCCGCGAAACCGGCTTTTGTCTGGCAGGCGGAGCGTGCCTGTATTTTGCGGCCCGGAGGCATTGGCGCCGGGCTGTGGCTTCGGCCCTCTCCATCACACCTTTTTTGGCTTGGGTAGCTTTTGTTTCAGTTAAAACCTCGCCCGATGCAACCGCCTGGTTTTCTTGGTTGCCGTTTGAGGGACTTGTCAGGCGCACAGTGCATCCTTTTTTACATGCTGTTTTAAACTGGAAAGTCGCGTTGGCCGCCGGAGGGGACTATCTGGGGATATTGGGAATGTGGCCGGCGCTAGCCATAGCTTTCTCAGCTGCATGGAAGAGACGTTCCGACGGGCGGGCTACGGCGCTTTATCTGTTTATTTGCGTTGCTGCTTTTGTTGCCAGGGATGCCGTCTGGGAAGAAGCCTATTCATTTGGCCGCATTATGTCACCATTGATGGTTTTGACTGCGCTAGATGGCGTTGCCGACCGTTCCTGGTGGCGTTTGTTGCCCATGGTCATGGTTCTTCCCCGAGTAGGGATGCAGTTTGGATTTCAGGCACTCAACATCTTACGGCATCTTCGCGTCCTGTAAAGATCTTAAGGCGTAAAGGCGACAATCTCAGGCAGCACCCAGACGCCCTGCGGCGAACATACGGTCGTCTACCAGTGAGAGACGCCTCTCGATGCCTTTTGGCAGCAGGTCACGATGCGGAATTTTGAGGAGATAGAGAGGAATTTCCCACAGATCTCGCTCTGCGGTCATCCAATTAATCCGATCGAAATGGCTCAGGTTGACCGGACGGGAGTAGCGTCGTAGGGTCTTCTCTTTTGAGGGGTTGAAGTAATGTTCGAAGTAGGAAATCACCAGTTCCCGTAAGGTCTTGTAGACGGGTTCCCTAAAACGAAGGCCTGAGTAGTTTGACTTGGCGATCGCCCCCCAATGGTTCTTGACGCGGAAAACGGCCAGCACATGGTCGTCGTCGCGCACGGCTTCGAGATCGACCAGTAGAGGAGGAAAGCCGAGCAGGCGCAACGCGACGGCGGCCAACAATGCGCCTTCCAGACAATGAGCTACTCCGTGACGCAATACCAGTCTCGGAGAGTAACATGTAGGACCGGCGAGCTCCTTGTTGTAGCCGATTTCAGTGTCTAGAAACCGCTGGATCTTTTCTGGACTTCTTAACCCCCGGAGCGCGCGGAGTTCAGTACCGTTAATCACACCTGTCAGAGAATGCATAGTTTAAATGGTTACACTATACCTTAGTGAGACCGCTTGGTTGGTTGGTTTTGTTTCTATTTCTGAGCGCCCCTTTGACATCACAGACGATATGCGCGCCCACACCCACCTACACCCCGTGTGAGATCATTTTCGAGCTTGTCGACCAGGACATGCGGAGCCATCCGAATCCGTACTCAGATGTGCAACTCGAAGCGGAATTACGCTCGCCGCGCTTTCGCACGTTCCTGATGCCGGCCTTTTGGGACGGTGGCCACCGTATCATTCTACGCTTCGCGCCGACCGAGCCAGGCACCTGGGATTTCCGCGTCTCCAGCAATATCCAGCGCTTTGATGGGCTAGCCGGGCGCATAGAAGCCACAGCTTCTCGTTCGCCGGGATTTATCAAAGCACGCAACGTCCACCACTGGGGCTATACGGAGACCAACGAGCCGCATCTGTGGATGGGAGACACCTGCTATCGCCTCGGCTTTATTGACAGAGCCGCCTTCAACCAGTTAATTGCGGTCCGTTCGGAGCAAAAGTTCAATCATTTACGAGGATTGCTATTAGGGCGCAAAGAGGATACGGCAGCCGTATTTTCCTCGCCGGATAAGCCGAATCCGGACTACTTCCGCGAAGTGGATGATCGCGTCAAAGCTATGAATCAGCGTGGAATGGTGGCGGACTTGATTTTGTCAGACGGCGTAGATGATTTTCTGCGACTCTTTCCGACGCGGGCACAAAGGGAACGATACATCCGTTACGTTGTGGCGCGCTATGCCGCCATGCACGTCACCTGGCAATTGGCGCGTGTGTTTGAAAATTATCCGGGCAGCCGCGAACTATTGAAAGAGGTTGGACTGACGCTGAAGAAAACAGATCCATATAACCACCCGCGCTCAACCGGAACCCTGGCTACTTCCGGACCGCTTTACAGTGACGGCTGGATGGACTACATACTGTATGCATCCGCGGACGATCAGCTCGGGGCTATCGAACACCAGCTTTATCCTGCCCCGTGCGTGAATGCAGGCTTCGCGCGCGAAGATAGCGGGGCGGGTAAATGGGGTCCCCAGGACGTGGGTGCCGATACTTTTCGCCGGCGTTTGTGGAATGCCACCATGGACGGCCAGTATCCGGTCTTTGCCAACACCGGTACCACCGGCGACACGAGACCATTTGATCCCGGCTTTCTCAACTCCCCTGCCGCGCAACAGATGAGAGTTTGGTTCGAATTTTTTTCTGGCACGCGACACTGGGAGCTAGAGCCGTATTTCGATGTGGATGGCGGGCGGGCTGTGGCGCTGGAAAGGCTGGATGAGAACCGCGTGGAAGGGATCGAGTACATCATTTATGTGGAAAAGCCTGGGCCTGTTGAGGTTGTTCTGCCAAAGCATAACTACGATGTCGCCTGGGTCAACCCCACCACGGGTGAGCGGTTCAAGCAGAAAGATTTCAAAGGTGACCGGTACCGAGGTCAGCCGCCGGACAATGCTCACGATTGGGTGCTGCACCTTTCCCGCGAAGGCCGCAAGCGAGCTATGCTGAAGAGCTACAAGTTCGATTCCCGGCCAATTTTAATGCAAGAAATTGAGCAAAACGCGGCAAAAGTGCCCTTTGACTTGGTAGAGCCGGCTGCCGAGTCACTATCCGTGGGGCGGCCGGTTAAATATCTGGCCAGGGTGAAGCGAGAAAGCCGGGCAACAAGGTCCATGATGTGGTTGTGGACCGGCGAAGTGGTTGCAGAAGGCTCTGGGTACCGCGTTTTGGGTACAGGAGCCGAAGGCGAAATGGTTATTCCTGCCGGGCTGGCACAGCACCTCCCTGCACTTTTAACCTTGCGTCTTGCGGGGATGAACGCTGCGGGGAAAGTTTATTTTCTCGATAAGATTTTCAAGTTAACCCCATGAAAGCCCGCATCCTCTCTATTGACACTACTGCTGAGTTTGGGAGCCTTGCACTGGTTGAGAATGGGCAGCTCCTAGAGGAAATATTGCTCCATTCAGCCGATGGATTTGCTCATGTGCTGTATTCTCACCTCGGGACACTCCTGAGCCGGCACGGATGGAAGATTAGAGAGGTGGATTGCTTTGCTGCGGCCTCCGGACCAGGCTCTTTTACCGGAGTACGAGTAGGCCTTGCGGCTGTCAAAGGGCTGGCTGCGGCGTGGGATAGGCCGTTAGTAGCCGTTTCGAATCTACAGGCGCTAGCTTGGTTTGGGACTGCTCCATTGAGGGCCGTAGTGATAGATGCACGTCGCGGAGAGATCTACGGAGCGGTTTACAACGCCGCGCTCAAACTTGTCTTTGGTGAAGTTGTGACAAAGTTCCCAGCCTGGCTTGCCACGTTGCCTGAGGGCGACCTGGAACTCATTTCATACGATTTCAGCCCTTTTCTTAACGCGCTTTCAGGGACAAGGTTTGAGGGGCTCCGGCTTGTGCAGGCGCCCCGTGCGATTGCGGGAGCTGTCGGGCAAATTGCGGCGCGCCGCCTGGCGTTAGGCCACGTACAGCATCCTGCCCTTGTGGATGCGAACTACGTCCGGCGTTTCGACGCCGAACTGTTCTGGAAAGACATCTGATCTGACGTCACTTCTCGAGCTTCACGATCACATACGTGATCTGCTTGCCAGCAGGCACCTGGACTTGATGTGGCAAGTTTGCGGGGATGTAGGCCATATCACCCGGGCCCAGGGGCCTTTTCTCACCCCCCTGGATTGACTTGCCGCGTATTTCCCCGGGCTGCGTCTGCTTGGCCCCAACCACTTTGCCGCCAACTACCAGCGTGGCTGCACCCTGCTGGACTACAAACAGGTCTGCCATGTTTTCGTGAACTTCGGCCTCTCCTGTGCCCTCGCGGTGGACAATGACGACCGAATGCTTGCCAAACACGCCAAGTTGATCCATGGCAAATTTTTGCTCATTGATTTTTGGAGAAAGTTTCTTGGCGTAGGCCTTAAGCTCCGACGAGCGCCATTGGACGAACCCTGACGGCCCAGCAGCGCTCCCTGCAAGCAATAAAGCAGAAAGGACAAGGATTGCGATTTGTTTCATACAATCTCCTTAAGCTGGAAGTTTTACCCTCGGAATTCTGTCTTCAACAGAGGGCAAGGGAGGAAAATCAGTGTGAGGTTCGGTCTGATACCAGTAGCAAACCGAGAAAAAGTTATCGCCGCGATCGTTACCGTGGCCGTGCTCCATGGTGTGTTTCAAATATCGCTTAAAAGTCACGGGGTTATCGCCGTGCCAGCGGTAGCAACAGTAACGACCGCCTGTTCGTTCCGGCATGACTATCAGCGGGGCGCCGTAATAGGTATGGCTGAAAGGAGTTGCCCCGTCCCGCCCACCGAAATTCCAGCTTCCAAGAAAGTAGTCTTCTGATCCGGTACCGATAATAGCAGGTTTAGCCTCATCATCGATGAAGATCATCTCGTCACCTTCGCCCATCCAGCCATCGGCGTTGAGTAGAACGCCAAGGGTCACTCCCATAAGCTGCCCGCTTCCGTGCGTCTCTGCATAGACATAGTTTCGTTTTCCGTCCGTGTTGAGTTTGGCTTCGGGTCCGGTTACGGGCACGCAGGGAGAGGCTTGGCGGTACTGAGCATGGAAATAAAGCGCATCGGCTGGCAAAGTCGATGTGAGCTGATAGTCGATGTTGGAGTAGAATGCTCCCACAGATTGACTGCCTTCATTTGTGACCGTGATTCGGGCGGACTTAAGGAAGGGCATGGCAAAGTAACAGTTCAATGACCTGCCTGGCGAACAGGCAAGGTATGCAGATTGATAGTGCACGTATTCACCAAGGTTCAGCCCGAAAAAATCACCGATGGGTGTTTCGACGCTGGGTTTCGTCCGGTCGTCCCAGTACATGCGAAGCACAATCTCTTTGAGATGAGTCCTGCTCTGAGCCGAGATGGTGAACCAGATGTGTGTGATAACGCCTGGACCCGGTGAGCGGAAAACTTCCTGGACACCACCGGGAGGTATGGGCCAGAAATCACGGTTTCCCCCGGTGCGGTCGTGGCTTGATTGCTTCAAAGACTTATAGTTCTGCGCACGGGTGTATGGCGGCAGCAGAGAGTCGGTGTTTGCCGCTCCTGTTTGAGTCTCTGAAGCTGAAGGCAGGGCTGTGGACAGTCCGGTGAGCGCCATGAGGCGCTGAAGAAAACTGCGCCGGTTTGCGGGACTGGAATGCAACAGCATGATCATCCTCCTGAGCTCGAGCAGTAACTGCCGAGAGGCGGATTATAACAGAGGATCTTATGGCGTCGCCCGTGACCTGCCTTACGGGTGAGCCATCCGTCATTTGCCGCAACAAAATAGCGTGGAGTTTTTCCGATATGGCGTTAGTCGGTATAATTGATCCGATAATAAGAAACCGGGTCGATTCCATCGGTAGGATAAGGAGACGCTCATGGACAAAGAGAGTAGTCGGCGTAAATTCATCGAGAGTTCTGGTCTAGCGGCAGCGGGATTGATGATAGTGAGTCCCCGGGTGGTTCGTGGGACACAGGCCAATTCGGCGCTTTCGGTCGGATTAATTGGATGTGGCAACCGTGGAATGTACGTCAGCGGGATTTTCGCAAAGAACGAGTTCGCAAAAATCGCAGCCGTCTGCGACATTTACGATGACCGGCTGGAAGAGGCAGCCAAGAAATACTCCGGGGCAAAGCAATACAAGAACCACCAGGAACTGCTAGCCCGGAGCGACATTGACGCGGTGCTGATCGCTACTCCAGCCTTCCTTCACCCGGAACATTTCGAGGCGGCGGTTGCCGCACGCAAGCATATTTACATGGAAAAGCCTGCCGCAGTGAATCCGGAAGGGTGCCGCCGGGTAGTGGCTGCGGCGAAGAAGGCAGACAAGAGCAAAAGAATCACGGTGGATTACCAGCAGCGGTACGGCAGGGACTACAGGAGGGTCAATGAAATCGTCAGATCCGGAGAACTAGGGGAAATCAAAATGATTCGCGCCTCGTGGCTGGGCAGTGGTCCGCCCCTGCGGAAGGGACATCCGGCTAGTGAGGAAAAAATCAGAAACTGGTACTTTTATCGTGAACTCTCCGGAGACATTTTAGTTGAGCAGGACTGCCACAACATAGACGTTGTGAACTGGTTTATGGGCACCCATCCGGTCCGGGTGACGGGTTACGGAGGCAGGCAAATACGGCATTACGGCGACGTGTACGATAATTTGGCGGCCACCTTCCAGTTCGAGAAGGGAGTAGTGTTCAGCTATGCTGCAAACCAGTTCCGCACGCCGGGTTTTCAGGATGTGTCGGAAACCTTCATCTGCGAAAAAGGCGCGGTGAATGTTTCTCGCAAAGGGTATACGATTTGGCGCGGTGACAAACCTGTCGAAACGGTGAAGACCGACTACGACATTACGGAGGACGTGGTGCGCGAATTCATTGAAGGGGCACGATTGGGCAAGTTAGAGAATGCGGCGTTTACGGCTGCCGAGAGCACCCTTACGGCTATCATGGCGCTTTATGCTATTGTGCAAGGACGGGAGATGACCTGGGATCGAATTTCCATGTAAGCAGGCGGTGATAATTTTATGAGCGCAAAACAAGATGGCATTGTCTTGGAGACGTGTTTGCCAGGACTTAAACTCGTCGCGCGGGGCAAGGTCCGCGACGTTTACGGGCTCGGCGACAAGCTCTTGATTGTTGCGACGGATAGAATTTCGGCTTTTGATTACGTCCTGGCTACAGGGATTCCAGATAAGGGTAAAGTGCTTACGCAGCTTTCTGTTTTCTGGTTTAACTTTTTGCGCGATATCACGCCTACGCATTTCCTGACAGCAGACGTGAATGAGTATCCGGAACAGTTGAAGCCGTATCGTGATCTGTTAGAGGGGCGCTCCATGCTGGTGCGCCGTGGGAAGATGATCGAGATCGAGTGCGTGGCTCGCGGGTACCTCGCCGGCTCGGGTTGGAAAGAGTACCGCGAGAAAGGGACGGTGTGCGGCATCCCATTGCCTGCCGGCTTGCAGGAAAGTGACCGGCTTCCTGAGCCGATTTTTACGCCGGCAACCAAGGCGCAATCGGGGCACGACGAAAACATTTCTTTCCAAAACGTAGTGCAGATTGCTGGCAGAGATCTGGCGGAGATGCTGAGAGATCTAACATTGCGAATCTATAAGAAAGCTGCGGCATACGCGGAGAGCTGTGGAATTATAGTGGCGGATACAAAGTTTGAGTTCGGCTTTGCGAATGGCGATCTGATGCTGGCCGATGAAGTTCTGACCCCCGATTCTTCCCGGTTCTGGCCGAAACAGACTTACCGTCCGGGTGGGCCTCAGCCATCTTATGACAAGCAGTACGTGCGCGACTACCTGGAGTCCATTGGTTGGAATAAGCAGCCCCCGGCCCCGGCATTGCCGCCGGATGTGGCGTTGAAAACCAGTGAAAAATACAAAGAAGCTTATCGGGCCCTGACGGGCAATTCCTTGTGAACTGGCTGGATGTTGTTCTAGCGATAATTTTTGTTTTGTCCGTGTCGAGCGGGCTATGGAAAGGCTTGGCCCGCGTGGGCATTGGACTTTTAGCTACCATACTCGCCTTGTTTTGCGCAGTATGGTGTTACGGCACGGTAGCCTATTATTTCCTCCCTTACGTGAGCCACAAGGGAATTGCCAGTTTTCTGGGTTTTGTGTCGATTTTTTTCGGGATCATCCTGCTCGGCGCCATCGCGGGGAGACTGCTGACAGCTTTGCTCAAATGGGCGGGGTTTTCCTGGCTTAATCGGTTATCCGGAGCGGTCTTCGGTGCTTTGCGAGCCTATGTGATTTCAATAGGGCTAGTGCTCGCTTTGATGGCTTTCACTCCGCATCCTCCTCCACAGTCTGTTGCTCACTCACGCTTTGCACCTTTTGTCATTCGGGGTGCACGGGTCTGTGCAAGGATGGCTCCGCATGAAGTGAGAGAGAATGTCTGGGAGAGCTACAAAAAACTCCGAGAAATTCAGGCTGAATTACTGAAAATGCATAAGGATCAACCTCAGTCGAGTGAAAAAACGTTTTGAGCGCCTTAGATCTTGTTGATGGCGCCCGAGAGTATGCTGAGTCTCAATCCTGCCTTTGCCGGGGACGTGCAGTCAACACGAAGGCGACGAGGGCTAGCGCTCCAACGGCGAAAATCGTATCCCCCGGAACCCTCATCCAACGTAAGGTTTGCATCAGTGGAGAACCAAGAAACTCAGCGCTGCGCGCATACCAGTAGCCACGATCGACGGATGCCCATGTTTGCATCAGGCCGACGGGAAGCAGGCTTCCCACGCACATTGTCATCAACCCGACGTTCATTCCCCAGAATGCGATGTTGAGGATACTGTCCTTCCACACTGCGGCTGGCTGGAGTGCGCGCAGGCACACCAACATCAGGCCCACACCTAACATACCGTAAACGCCGAACAGAGCAGCGTGGCCGTGCACCGGCGTGGTGTTCAGGCCCTGCATGTAATACAGGGCTATCGGGGGGTTAATCATAAAGCCGAAAAGTCCGGCGCCAACCATGTTCCAAAATCCCACCGCGACAAAATATCGGATTGGCCACTTATAGCGCGAGGCCCATTTAGTGCGCTGGCCCCGCCGCAAATCGTCCAGGGCGGAAAACGCTATTAGTACCAATGGCACCACTTCAAGAGCGCTGAAGACAGCTCCCCATGCAAGCGCTACTGTTGGGGTTCCTGAGAAATACAAGTGGTGGCATGTGCCAATGATCCCCCCGGCAAGGTAAATGGTGGCCGACAACAGGGCGGATTTGGCAGCCACGGAGGGCCGGATTAAGCCCAACCTTGCAAAGAAAAAGGCGATCACTGCGGTAGCAAACACTTCGAAAAAACCCTCGACCCAAAGATGGACAACCCACCAGCGCCAGTATTCCACCAAAGACAAGTGCGTGTGTTGTCCCCAGTTCAGCCCGGCTCCGTACATCAAGCCTATGAATGCAGCCGACAACACAAACACCAACAGCAACTGGCGGTTTTCCTTGTTCCCGTTTTTCAAGGCTGGCCATACTGAGCGGAACACCAAAAACAGCCAGAGCAATAACCCTACAAACAAAAGGAGTTGCCAGACACGCCCCAGATCGATATATTCATAGCCTTGGTGACCCCAAAGGAAAGATACCCTGTCTGAGAGTTTTCCCTTGATACTTAGCCATTCACCGGTTAAAGACCCGCCCACCACAACCAGCAACGCCAAAAATAAAATATTGACACCGAACTTTTGACCTGTCGTTTCCACGCCACTGACAAGGGGCCCGATAAATAGTCCGGCAGCCAGCCATGCGGTGGCAATCCAGAACAGACCCGCCTGAATGTGCCAAGTGCGCGCCACGCTGTAAGGCAGCCACTTGGTGAGAGGAAATCCATAGAAACCTCCTCCCTCGACGCCGTAATGCGCAGTAATAACTCCCATCACAATCTGGAAAAGCAGCAGCGCTATGACTACCCAAAAATACTTCACCAGCGCCAGTTGGGAGCTTGTCGCTTGCCAGCTCGCCAACAGATCTGTCGATGGGGGAGGTTCCGACTCTGGCTCGCGCCGACTGGACGCGTACCAGACGACCATTGCGGAAATCCCGGCAAGGAGCATAATAATACTGACGCCCGTCCAGATAAGACTTTCCCCGGTAGGACCGTTGCCGACGAGCGGTTCGTAAGGCCAATTGCTCGTGTATGTGATGTTGTCGTCTGGGCGGTTTGTCGAAGCGGCCCAGGCGGTCCAGAAAATAAAAGCGGCTAGCTGTTTCATCCGCGCCGGGTTGGTAACTGTGCCGGGGGGAATCGAGTAGCGAGGTTCACCGTCCATGAAGACTCTGGAAAAATGGGCGAGACAGGCCTGAAATGCTTGGGCGCGCAAAGGATCAATACGCAGAACGTTGGTGGCCTGATCATAGGTGTTCGTGCGATACATTTGCTGGAGGCGCCCCTTGAGCTCACCTTGGAGTTCGGGTGATAACCGATCGAAAGAGACATTACCAAGCCTCTGCGCCCATGTATTTAAAATGAAAATCGCCTCCCGGTGCAGCCAGTCGGCCGTCCAATCCGGCGCGACATAACTGCCGTGTCCCCAGATCGATCCAACCTCCATTCCACCCATCGACTGCCAGACGTTTTGCCCGGCTGCAATCTCACCTTCGGAGAGCACTACCGTTCCGTCGGTGGAGATAACTTTTCCGGGGATGGGGGGCATCTGTTGGTAGATTCTGGTCCCGATCCAACCCAGAACGCCGAAGGAAACCAAAACAAGCAATAAGGCACTCACCCACAGTTTTCTCATCGCCAAGCTCCTCTGTGGGAATAATTTTACCTCAACAGATCACGATAAGCGTAGCTCAGATACCGGCCGATGATAGGATGAAATTAGTGAAGTTTATAGACCGGTTTTGACGGGAGTTCGAATGGATTTGGTGATCTTCGACCTGGACGGTACGCTGGTCGATTCCAAACAGGACCTGGCCCAGGCGGTGAATGCAACCCGCAAGCATTGCGGGCTAGTGCCCTTAGATTTGGAAACGGTTTCATCTTACGTGGGTAACGGCGCGCCCGTATTGGTCCGCAAAGCGCTCGGGCCGAATTTCACTGAGGAAGAGGTGCAGCAGGCGCTGGAGTATTTTCTGGAGTATTATCGGCAACATATGCTCGACACCACGACGCTTTACCCCGGGGGCCGGGAGTGCCTTGAGCGACTACATTCTGCGGGAGTGCTATTGTCTGTTTTGACTAACAAACCGGTGCGGTTCAGCAGCGATATTCTGGAGGGCCTTGGTGTTCGGCAATATTTTTTCCGTGTTTACGGTGGTAACAGTTTTGAGAAAAAAAAGCCGGACCCTTTTGGAGTCGAAACGTTGCTTGCTGAAGCGGGAATTCCGAAGAGCAAGGCATTGATGGTCGGAGACAGCGCGGTGGATGTAAGGGCAGCCAGAAATGCCGGTATCCGTATCTGTGGCGTCACCTATGGTTTTCAACCCGAGAGCCTGAAGGATGATCCTCCGGACATGCTGGCCAGCAGCATGGAGGAAGTTGCGGAGCTGGTACTGGCAGAAAGGAATCGAGAAGGAGAAAAACGATCGTGACGTATAAACCCGGTAGTGTAGTTCCGGCCTCTGGAATTTATTGGTGTACGGTATGCAAACACCCGGAGAAATTTGCAGAGGGGCAGGTGTTTCCGCCGTGCAAGAACCTTTGCGGCAGAGGGCGATGGGAACTCGTGCATGTGGGTTCACCCGGAGCTGCTGAGGAGGGCTCCAGTGGACCGCAATAAGATCGGGACGCGCAGACCGGCTATTGTCGGGCTGGTTTTTTCGTTGCTCGTGGTAGCGGCGGTAGCCGGCCTTGTGATGAGCGGTAGGTTGAGCTGGCGCGGTTTTGGGAAATCGGGGGGAGGATCCCTTTTCCCAGTAAGCCGAGGCGCCCCGCTGGTGCATGGTGGCAGTTTGACGGAAGGCTTCCGTCCTGTCGTGAAAAAGACTCTGCCAGCCGTGGTCAACATCTCTACTACGACCATTGTCCGTACATCCCCGTTATTTTCCGACCCTCTATTCCGGGAATTTTTTGAAGGTTTTGGTCTTCCCGAGAGACGCCGGGTTACAAGCCTTGGATCGGGGGTTATTGTGAATCCAGACGGGTACATTGTGACGAATTCCCACGTTGTGCAAGGTGCCAGTGAGATTGTTGTGTCCACCACGGACAAGAAGGAACTTAAGGCCAGGGTGGTAGGAAGTGACGCAAAAACCGATCTCGCTTTGCTGAAGGTGTCCGAGAAAAACCTTCCGTTTCTTACATTAGGCGATTCCTCAACCTTGGATGTAGGCGATATTGTGCTGGCCATCGGCAATCCGTTTGGTATCGGGCAGACGGTGACCATGGGCATTGTCAGCGCGCTGGGCAGGGCGATCGGCATTGAGCAGTATGAGGATTTCATTCAAACGGACGCGGCGATCAATCCTGGCAACTCAGGCGGGGCGCTTGTCAATCTGCGCGGAGAACTGGTGGGCATTAACACAGCCATCGCCTCGCGTAGCGGCGGTAATGTCGGAGTCGGTTTCGCTATCCCTTCCAATTTGGTGCAAAAGGTAGCACCGCAACTTCTCAAGAGTGGCGGTGTGGTGCGCGGCTGGCTGGGAGTGACGATTCAGCCAGTCGGTCCTAAAGAAGCCAAGGCGCTGGGTCTCCAGAGGGCCCAGGGCGCGTTGATCAGCCAGGTACAACCCGGTAGTCCAGCGGAGCGCGCGGGACTGGCTCCGGGCGATGTGATTTTAAGCATCGATGGCAAGAGGGTGGAGGACAGCAGAGATGTTCAGTTTCGGATAGCGGCCATTGCGCCCGGCACAAAGGTAAAACTCGGAATATTTCGCGACGGGCGCGAGCTAGAGATGGTGGCGACTCTTGCTGAAATGCCTGATGACTTGCGCAGTGGCCGGATGGAGGGCGCTCCCGGTAGCGGGCTGGATGGCGTGGATGTAGAGGAGTTGACCCCGGAACTTGTGCGCCAGCTTGGCTTGGGGCGGCAGACAACCGGAGTGGCAGTAACTTATGTGGACCCTTCGAGCGCCGCCGCCGAAGCAGGGCTTAGCCGGGGAGATGTTATCCAAGAGGTTAACCGCATCCGGGTGAAGAATGTCGCATCCTTTGAACGAGTTTTGAAACAAGCAGGGAACAAACCGATACTTCTGCTCGTGAATCGCAGGGGTACAACGCAATACGTTGTCGTCGAACCCCGCTAATTGCAAAGCCAGATCATTAGGCAGAAATCCTTTTGTGAAACAATTGTGGAGATGAAATCCGAACTGTTTTGTATTGCCCTCACATGCTTACTGGCATCGGGTGGTGGCGTCTACGCGCAGGAGGAAAAGCCCGCCAAGGATACTATTGTGTGGGCGATCGATGATACGGACAAGGTACATCCCGTCAGCGGAAACCTCCTTTCAGAAGGGCTGGAAGTTTATACGGGCAACGCCACGTCTACAAAAAGATACAGGGAACAAAACAATGTTTGGGAGAGGGCTACTAATACCATCAAGCTTTTTGGTGGGCGCAATGAGTTCGTATCTTTCCAGATTGTTATTGAAAAAAACAAGGACGATCTCCATAAAATATTTGTAAACCCAACTGACTTACTCGGTTCCAAGGCCAGAATCAGCGCTGATAGCAATATCCAGATATTCAAAGAATTATTTCTCAAGCTCAACAATATTTGGTATCCCGACGCTTTGCTGCCGTTCAACCTTGCCGGGACAACCCCTCTGGAACTTCCTGAGCCGGATGGCTCCATCCCTGGTCAGAGGATCCTGGCGCTATGGGTGGATATGTACATTCCGCACCAGATCCCTCCCGGCGCATACACGGGCAAGGTCATGATTCTGCACCGCAACACCAATAAACAAGCGGTGCTGAACGTGCGACTCGAGGTGGGAAACTATACACTACCTGACGAACTCGGCGTTGACGTCGATCTCATGAACTATGGCTACTTGAACATTGAACGTGGATTCCCCGACCTAGTGCAGGATGGCCCGCGGCACCGCGCGATTGAGCGGGAATTCTTTCGGATGGCTCACGAGCACCGCATGACTTTCTCCATCGTGCCGTACAATCATGATGGCAGCATTCCGAAAGGACAAAAGCCGGAGCTCGAGGGTGTCGGGGATCAGATCCGGATCAAGGATTGGAAAAGCTGGGATGAGCGTTACGGGCCGGTATTATCCGGAGAGGCATTTGTAGATCTGCCTCGCACAGGGCAACCAGTGGCCCATTTTTTCCTTCCCTACAACCTGATGTGGCCTTCCGATATGCGGAACTGGAAGAGGCCGGAATACCGTATTGAGCATCTTCGCATCAGCGAGCAATTTCGCAAGCACCTTGCTGAGAGGGGCTGGACCAAAACACAGTACCAGATTTATTACAACCATAAGGCGCACTACAATTTTTTCCCTTGGGATCTCGACGAACCTACGCGTCCAGAAGACCTCGACGCATTGAGTTATTTGGGCGAGATCCTAAAAGCTGCATTTCCTGAGAATGACAAAATTCAGGTCCTCTACAGGCTGGATATCGGGCATTTCCATTGTGAAAATGTCGTGGCCTGTAAAAACAAACGACAAACAGGCATGAAAGCGGTAAGTGTCCTCAGCCCTTTTGTGAGGCTTTGGAATATCAATTCCCAGCACTATTACCCCAACTTACCAGAAGCGAGGAAACTTAAAGCACAAGGGAAGACAGTTTATTTTTACAGTGGGACACCTGCGGTGCGGGAGGACTTGCTGAATGCAGTTTTCTGGGGCTGGCGAGGCTTCCGATATGAGGCGGATGGTATCTGCTTTTGGAATGCAACGGACTGGGGTGATTGGGATACGGATGCGCCGCCAGCGGACCCCTATTTGACGGCCGGGGGCCGCTATGAGGGTTTTTCGATGATTTTTTACCCCGGCTCGAAGTTTCACTACGATGGGCCGATTCCCTCTTTACGCCTGAAAGCCTTGCGACGGGGTTTACAGGACTTCGAATACCTGCGCCTTATTGAGAAAAGTGGCAAGAAACCGCGGCCGGATTTAATGAGCCTTGCCGATCAAATGCTTTCGTCTCAGAGGCCCGACTATGCGCAGATAAGAGAAACCATGTTCAGTTTGCTTGCCGGACGGTGAGCATAATTACTAGCCACAAGGGCCGCCAGCCAACAGATGCTACCCCTTGCCCTGCAATGGGTTCCGGCGTATAGTTTTCACAGCGCAAGTTGTTGCGAAAATTCGGGATGAACAGGAGGGTTTAGCTATGGCTGTAACCGTGAAAAATGTCGTACTTTGGCGCACCGAAGTCGAAAACAAGCCGGGAGTCCTGGCAAAGGTACTGGAACCTCTGACAGCCGCGGGGGCGGACTTTAAAGTACTGATGGGTTACCGCTACCCTGGGGCTGAAGAGAAAGCGGCTATCGAAATATTTCCAGTTACGGGCAAGAAAGTCATTGCTGCTGCTCAAGCAGCAGGTTTGAGCGAATGTTCCATTTCGACGCTTCTTGTCGAGGGAGATGATAAGCCGGGGCTAGGCAAGACGTTAGCCCAGGCTCTCGCTGAGGCGGGCATAAACATCGCTTTTTTGATGGTCCAAGTGGTTGGTCGGAAGTATTCGGCTGTCTTTGGCTTCGACAAGGAAGAGGACGCCAAAAAGGCTGCTTCAATCATCAAAAGAGCTGCTGCTGCAAAGAGAAAATAATCGCGGGGCCGGGTTTGTCCCGGCCCTTAACTTAGATTAACGGAGAGGGAGGGAATCTATATGCGGGCGCCGTGCCCGAAGTGGGTCTTGGTGTTGCTGATTTTGACGGTTCTTGGAGGTTGCTCCAAAAGGGAAGCCGTCAAGCCGGCAGAAATTGCGAAGGTTTTGCGGAAGCCTCAATGGCTGAAGCAAGAGCCGCTTATTATCGTGGGCAATTGGGATGACATGGCTATTTTCCGGCGCCGTGTCGGCGGTAATCCCGTCTGGCAGGAGGAGGACTACCGGAGGGAACACAGCGAGGAAGCTGTTCGAAAGCTTAAAGACCTGGGCGTCACGATGGCTATCATCCATTTCTACAAAGGCTTTGGCCTGGAAGCGGAAAAGGAGCACATGCAGGACAGCCGCGAATTGGCGGCGCTTTGCAAGAAGTATGGCATCCGGGTGGGGGTCTATATCGGCAGTACACTGGCGTATGAGACCTTCTTAAGGGAAAAGCCCGATGCTGCAAGCTGGCTCGTCCCTTCGTTCCTTGGGCGCCCGGTGACCTATGGGTCGCAAACGTTCCGGCGGCGCGTTTACTTTATGGACCCTGGCTACCGGGAATATATCAAACGTGTATTGCTGATAGCGATTAAAGAGCTGAAAGTCGATTTGATCCACTTTGACAACACAAGCTCTCAAGCTATGGCGCCCGTCTTCCTTCATCCGGAAGCGGTCAAGGATTTCCGGACGTATTTGGTTCGAAAATATTCGCCCGAGGTCTTGAAAAAGCGGTTTGGGTTTGCCGATGTGGGCTTAGTAGAGCCTCCTGAGTGGGACAGGCCGATGACAACAATCGATGATCCCCTGTTTCAGGAATGGACAGACTTTCGCTGTCACCAGCTTGCCGCGTATTACCGCGAGATGGAAAGTTTTATCCGCGGGCTGAACCCCGAAGTGGCGGTGGAAAACAACCCCTCGAGGGGAATTTCTGGTGTAAATACTGCCTGGGAGCAAGGGGTGGATTATCCGAGACTCCTTGCTCACACAGACGTCGTTTGGACAGAGGAGGGCAACGAGGCTGGGGTAATGCCCGAAGGTATCCTGATTTCCAAGATCCGGAGTTACAAAATGGCTGTCATGCTGGGAAACAGTGTGTTTACTTACACTGGGGGTTCTTCGCGGGGCGGGAAGCTGGCTCTGGCGGAGGCGATGGCTTATAACCGCCAAAATCTTGGAATGATCGGGGGTGGTCTGGCTGGCTATGACTTCCCCGAGGACCAAAAAAGGTACATCAAGTTTTACAAAGACCACTTTGCGTATTACCGCGATGTGGAGAGCAAGGCAGACGTTGCGGTCCTGCACTCGTTTGCTTCCATGGCCTACAACAGTGACCGTCCATGGCAGAGCGCCATGCTGGTTGAACAGGCTCTGATTCAGGGCAAGGTTCCTTTCGAGATTGTCTTTGACGACAATCTGAAAAACCTCTCTAAGTACCGTGTACTTGTGCTGCCCGATCAGGAGTGCTTAAGCAGCAGCCAAATGGAAGCTATCCGGCAATTTGTAAGCCAAGGAGGCGGGCTGGTTGCTAGTGAGCACTCATCGCTTTACAACGAATGGAGACAGCGTCGGCGGGACTTTGGTTTGCAGGATTTGTTTAAGGTAAATGCAGCCCCGTGGGTGGCTGGCCAGCCCGAACAACTCCTACAAGGCCCTGCGGTAAAGAGGGAAGCTGGCAAGGGGCGTGTGGCGTACATCCCCGAGATTCGACCCTCTGTGCCCAAGCCTCCTTCAGCTCCGATGACCAGCCAATATTGGAAGCTCCCGCAAAACTGGCAGGAGGTGTTGTCTGCGATAAGGTGGGCGGCGCGAGGGAGTCTGTCGCTGGAGGTCAAAGCTCCATTGACTGTGACCGCCGAGCTGCAAGAGCAAAAGCAACAAGGCAGGATGCTTATCCATTTGGTCAACTACGACGCAGCGCGGACTCCCTTAGTGGGCAGGGTAGAGATTAGCCTGCTCGTTCCTGAAGGGAAAAGAGAGGTCGAAGCTTTGGTTTTTTCCCCCGAGGAGGAAAAGCCTCTCAAGTTGACTGCGGCGGTAAGAGGGGGGCGTGCCGTTTTTGCTATTCCTCGGGTTCGCACATACGCTTTAGTGGCGGTGCGTTGAACCGCGAAGGTTTGCTGAAAAGACCTGGCAAGGCGGCGTTGAAGGCAATAAGACCGCCTTTTCTGTACTATAACAGCGGAATGTGCGCCACAAGCTGTTGGGTCTTGCTAAGCTTGGCCCCCGTATGGTGTGCTCTTAGCGCTTTACTTTTCCGCAAGTCCAGTTTAGGATAGATGTATCCCCCGAGCCGCGGCGGAGGCACGCGGAGAAAAATTGCCCCTGATTGCAGTCGGGAAAAGAGGTTATAGGCTTTGCTCAGGCTTAAGCGTTTAGAGCTGCAAGGGTTTAAGTCGTTCTGTGACCGGACCGAAATGCACTTTAACGGTCACGGGATAGCCGCAATAGTCGGACCCAACGGATGCGGAAAGTCCAACCTTAGTGACGCCATCAGTTGGGTCCTTGGTGAGCAGTCCGCTAAGTCCTTGCGCGGTACGCGGATGGATGATGTAATCTTCGCTGGCACAAGAGACCGTAAACCTGTTGGCATGGCGTCAGTGACCATGACTTTAGTGGATCCTGACGTTCATTCCGATACCGCAGGTCCGCATAAGAAATCCCATAACGGTTCAAACGGCAAAAGTAGCGCCAACGGGCGCAGTCCAGGCGAGGTCACCATAACGCGCCGACTTTTTCGCTCCGGAGAAAGCGAGTATTTGATCGATGGGCGTCCTGCCCGTCTACGCGACATTCAGGACATTTTCATGGGTGTCGGCTTGGGCCCAGAGTCCTACGCTGTTATTGAGCAGGGTCGTATAGGGCAAATTCTCAGCTCCAAGCCGCAGGACCGTCGGGCAGTGATCGAAGAGGCAGCCGGAATCACGAAATTCAAAGTCAAGAGGCGGCTTGCCGAGGTCAAACTAGAAGGTGCACGGCAGAACCTCACGCGGGTATTTGACATCCTTGAGGAAGTGGGGCGCCAAGTTAACTCTTTACGACGGCAAGCCTCTAAGGCTAAGCGTTACGAGGAGTTGAAGACAGAATTAACAAGTTTGGCGCGAAAACTTCTTTCTGGACGCTACCTGTTGCTAGAACGGGAAGCTACGAAGACTGCTCTAGATCTTAACTTGGCAGATGCGGAGTTTCAGGCAGCCGTCGAAGCTGTATCCAAACAGGAGGCAGAGGAGGCACGCCTCCAAGAACAGAACCATAAGATTGAGAGGGAGTTATCCGCAGCACGCCAGCGGGTATCGGAATTGAGCCTGGAAGCGGAACGCGCCCGAGGTATATTGGGCAATCAAATCCATCAAATCGGCTCCATTGATCAGCGCATGAAACAGGGGGAAAAGGAGCAGCAAGACCTCGATGCGCACATGCAGCTTTTGGAAAAGGAAGTCGAAGACCACTGTAAACGTACGGCCCAGATGGAGGAACAGCTTACCGCTGCGCGCCTCGCGCTGGCTTCGAGTGGCCAGGAACGGGAGAAACTCCAGAGGGTGCTGGGGGAGCGGGAGCGGGCTATCGAATCGTCGCGCCAGGCCGTACTCCGCTTACTTGGCGAGGCATCCGCGCTGAAAAACCAGCTAGCCCAAATGGACGAGTATCTTGCGGGAATCGAACGAGAAACTGCCAAAGCCAGAAAGGAAGAGGAGGCCGCTGTTGGTGAGCTCGAGTGGATTGAGAGCTCGCGTAAAGAAGTAACCGAGAAGTTAGCCTTGCGGCGGCGCGAGATAGAGGAGCTCGGCGAACAGCGGCAAGGTTTGGAAAAGCAGTTGGCCGAATGCCGGTTTCAGGTAAAGCAAACACGACATAGTCTGGATGCGCTTCGGGCGGAGTTCTCGACTCTGTCCGCACGAAAGGATTCTCTTGAAGAAATTCTTTCCCACCGTGCTTATACGACCGAAGCGGTGAAGCGACTCTTCACGGCTGCTCAGCAGGGAGAGTTTCCAGGTTTGCGCTTGTGTGGCGTGCTGGCTGACTTTGTTGAGGTAGATCCCGCATACGAAAAGGCGGCCGAGGAATTTCTCCACGAAGAGCTGGAGTATGTCGTGGTCCAAACCTGGTCCGAGGCGGAAGACGGCGTTGATTTGTTGCGCAAAGATCTGGACGGCCGTGCGACTTTCTTGGTGCACCCGAGCGCAGATACTGTCCTGAGCGTTTCAAGACGAGAGGAGCCGCCAATCGGACCCGAGACGGGCATTGTAGTCCGCCTGAGCGATGTCATCCGTCTGACCAACGGTCTTAGCCAGGCGCCTGCCGAGCTTTTGCCACGCCTTGCGAGGTGCTTTGTGACGGAAGATCGGGCAGCCGCAAGACGGCTTGCAGGGCAGTACCCTGGTTTGTTTTTTTTGGCGCCCGATGGTGTATGCTATCACGGCCAGGCAGTCAGCGGCGGCAAGAAGACAGGAAGCGGCCCACTAGCTTTGAAACGAGAGCTGCATGAATTGACGGCATCGGTAAAAGCCAAATGGGAGCTGATCGATGCCGCCTCGTCTCAGCTAGAGAAACTCGAGCGGGACGTGAGGTCGTATGAGGAAGAACTCGAAGCCGCTCGTGCAACTTTGCTGGTTCAGGAAAAAGAGGGACTGGCGCTCGCTCATGAGTTGCGAAAACTGGAAGAGGAGTTCTCGCGTGCTCAGTCCAGGCTTTCTGTAGCACGTTTGGAACTTGGACGCCTTGCTCAGGAACGCGAGCGAACCACTGCGCAACGGACTGCCACTGCTGCAAACCTTGACGAAAAAGAAAAACGCCGTCTCGCCGAGGAACAGGTACTCGAACAGGCCCGTGCGAGCCTAGTTGATCTTCAGGCGGAGGTAAACCGGTTGGCTGAGGCCCATGCGGCGGCAAGGGCAGAACTGGCCGGGCTTGAAGAAAGGGTTCGTGCCAGTCAGGCGGCACGGCGTGCATGTGAACAGCAGCATAGCGACCTGTCACGACGAAGGCAGGATATTGTCAAGGAACTCGAACGCTTAGCTTCGGAGAAAACCCGGCTACAGCGTGTCAACGTGGAACTTGATCAACGCATTCAAGGACTCGCCAAGGAGATTCAGAAAGCGGAAGAAACCGCGTCTGCGCTTGTGGTTCAGGAAGATGATCTACGAGCCAGGGTCTCGGCCCTGGGCGAGGAGGTAAAGCAGTTGCGCCATCGAGCGCAGGAGGCGCAGGACAGGCGTGCAAAGGTTGAACTGGAACTGGTCAAGCGTCAGGCGGAATTGAAATTCCTGGATGAGACAAGCCGCAAAGATCTGGGCCTGCCGATAGAACAGGTCTCAGAGGGTGCGGAATTTGTTGCTGAGGAGAGAGAGCTGGCTGAAACCGAACAGAAATATCAGGAGGTCAAGGAACGGGTTGAAGCGCTTGGGCCAGTAAATCCTCAGGCTCTGGAAGAATACGAGGAGGCCAAGCAGCGTTACGACTTCCTGAACACGCAAAGGCAGGACCTGCTCGATTCTATCCGCGACACGGAGAAGGCGATCCAGGAAATCGACGTAGAATCGCGCAAGCGTTTTTCTGAGGCGTTTGAAGCCATAAACGGACATTTCCGTGAAATGTTTAAAATTCTGTTTGGTGGCGGCGTGGCGGAGATGCGGCTTACCGATGAGAATAACATCGGGGAGTCAGGTATAGAGGTAGTGGCGTCTCCTCCGGGAAAGCGGCTGCAAAATGTGCTTCTTCTATCGGGTGGCGAGAAGGCTCTCACCGCTCTGGCTTTACTGATAGCTGTTTTTAAGTACCAACCCAGCCCGTTTTGTGTCATGGATGAGGTCGACGCGCCGCTTGATGACGCCAACATCCGGAGATTGACACAGTTGTTGAAACAGATGTCCTCACAAACCCAGTTCATTCTGATCACCCACACAAAGCCAACGATGGAGGCTGCTCAGGTTCTGTACGGCGTGACGATGGAAGAACCTGGCGTCTCGAAACTAGTTTCTGTGCGCTTTGAGCACCTCCCGCCTCCGGCGCCGTGGCCGGTGGAGCCAGCGATCTCCGAGGCGCACGCCTGAAGCGCGGGGACCGGGCCTCTGGTTCCCGCGCCCAAGCCATACAATCAAGATTGAGTGAGTAGATTCTTTATCCAGAATTTCGGATGTCGCGCCGCACAGGCTGACGGCGCCATGCTCAGATCGGTTCTTGAGCGCGCCGGATATGAAGTCGCACGAACCAGTACTGAAGCTGAGCTGGTGGTGCTGAATACTTGTACGGTGACAGGCGCAGCGGATGCTGACGTACGACGAGCCGTTTACCGCTTGCGGCGGGAGAATCCGTCCGCCCGGATAGTGGTTACGGGATGTTATGCGCAACGAGCTCCCGAGGAAGTGGCTACACTGCCTGGGGTGGAGCTGGTTGTTGGCAACTCTCACAAAACGAAAATTCCTGAACTTCTCACGCAGATGCATAGCTTGGCCCCTTATCACGGGCAAATAGTGGTTGGCGAAATTTCACCCGTCTGGGATTCGCTTGCCTTGGAATTCGATGGGCCCGCGGGAGACCGCACGCGGCCAGCTCTGAAAATTCAGGACGGGTGCAATAGCCGTTGCTCATTCTGCATCATCCCAACCGTGCGTGGAAGGAGTCGTAGCGCTCCGGCTGATCTGGTGGTGGCTCAAGTGCGGGGGCTCGCCACCCGGTACCGTGAGATTGTGCTGACAGGAATTAACTTAGGCCGGTGGGGCAGGGAACTCGGACCCGGAGTGAGGTTGGTCGGCTTGCTCCGCCGGCTACTGGCGGAAACGGAAGTGGAGCGGTTGCGGTTAAGTTCGGTTGAGCCGATGGATCTTTCCGGAGAACTGCTGGAAGTCATGGCCTCATCGCCACGTATCGCCAAGCATGTCCATGCGCCTTTGCAGACGGGCTCGGACAGTGTCTTGCGGCGGATGCGACGCTGGTACCGGGCAAGACATTACGAAGACCGTATTCTCAGAGTCCGCGAACTTATGCCGGATGCTGCTATAGGAGCGGACGTGATGGTCGGTTTTCCTGGGGAAACGGATGCAGAGTTCGAGGAAAACCGGTCATTTCTGGAAAGGCTGCCATTCACGTACCTGCACGTCTTTACGTATTCTCCGAGACCAGGGACGCCTGCGGCGTCGATGCCCGGTCAAGTCCCCGCGGCGGTGCGTAAGGAGCGTAGTCTGATTCTACGGGAATTGGCAGCAAGAAAAAACCAAGAGTTTCGGCACAGCATGATCGGGCGTCAGCTATCGGTGGTGACACTGGAAGAAACAGGTGCTGCGCTTAGCAGCAACTATCTGAAAGTGAAACTGGCTACTCCGCGCGTGCCCAACCAACTTATAAATGTGAGCATTGGTGGACTTACGCAAACCGGGCTGCGGGAATCCTAGCGCGGAGCGAGCCCGCATTATAATGGCCGGCGGTTTTCGAGCGACTTGCTCATAGTGACTTCGTCAGCGAATTCAAGGTCACTGCCCGCGGGAATTCCCATGGCTATGCGGGTAACCTTTACTCCCAATGGCTTCAGCAAGCGAGCCAAATATGCTGCTGTAGCTTCACCCTCCACCGTGGGATTGGTGGCCAGGATGATCTCCTGTACTTCTCCCGACTCCAGGCGTTGTAACAGCCCCCCGATGCGCAATTGATCCGGGCCCACGCCGCGAAGCGGGGAGATGACGCCGTGCAAAACATGGTACAAGCCGTTGAACTGTCGCGTGGTCTCTATGGAAAGGATGTTATGAGGCTCCTCGACTACACAGATTACCGACCGATCCCTATGGGGGTCAGAGCAGAACGGACATAATTCTCCGTCGCTGACGTTATTGCACGTGCGGCAGAAGCCCAGTTTATCCTTAACGTCAAGGAGGGCTTGAGCCAGACGAGCGGCTACTTCCCGGTCTGACCGCAGTATGTGGAAGGCGAGACGCTGAGCGGACTTCTGCCCTACACCGGGCAGTCTCTTGAATTCCTGAATCAGGCGCACCAGTGGTTCAGCGAAGTCCGGCATAGTCTAAAACAACCCAGGTGGTAAGCCGAGCCCGCCCAGCAAGCTGCTTGTTTTCTGCTGGATCTCTTCATCCACTTTCTTGGCGGCTTCATTGTAAGCGGCCATAACCATATCCTGAAGCATCTCTATGTCGCTGGTGACTTCAGGATCAATCTTCACTGCAAGCACGTTCTTTTGGCCTCCCATGGTGACGCAGACCATGCCTCCGCCTGCTGACCCCTCGACGCGGATCTGGGCGATTTCGTCTTGCAGGCGCTGTTGCATCTGCTGAGCCTGTTTCATCATTGCTTGCATGTTGCCGGGAAGTCTCATTTGCTTTCCTCCAGTTGGCCAGCTATTCTCTCAGGTCCCTTACCTGCCGCACCTGTCCACCAAATGTTTCAAGGAACCGTTTCACCTCCGGGTGGGAAAGCGCTCTTTCAGTCAGCTCATTGGGCTGTAGAGTCGGCGCAGCTTTCTCAGGAGCGGGTTTCTCAGTAAACGTAATTCTGATCTTCAACGTGCTAGCACCCAAATGCTCCAGAGCCTTCTGAAGATCGGGTGCTTTCATGGACAAGCGAAAGTCTTTAGGCGTCTCAAAATGTAGTTCCTCACCAACCTCGGTTATCCGAGAATGCTCCACGGCGTCTGCTGTATATTGCAGCCCCAGCGCCCGCAACGCTCCAGCCAGCTTTTCGGCCCAGGCAGTCAATGCGGGAGATGTTGCCGGCGCCAGCTTTTTACCCGGAGCGGCTTCAGATTCAGATAAACTCGTAGAACCGCCGCCGATCATTGACAACGCCTCTTCAATCGGTATGAGCCTGGAGGCATACACAAGGCGCAATAACCCGATCTCCATGTGGAGGCGCGGTTGCAGCGCGTGCTGAAGTTCCCCGTAAAGATCCAGCGTTAAACGAAGGTAGCGGGCAAGGTCTTCTTCCGAAAACGCATTCGCAATTTCCGCTAACTTTTGTCGTTCGCCAGGCGAGGTCGAAACCAGTTTTGTGTCTGGGCCGGCTATCTTGACCACTAATAGATTCCGGAAGTAGCGCGCCAGCTCGCGGCAGAAATGCTGAAGGTTATACCCGTTACGCTCCATTTCCGCTACCAGCGTCAGCATAGCTGCCCGATCGTTGCTGCGTAAAGCCTCGGTCACTTGCGCCAGAGAGTCTATGGAAAATGCCCCGAGCAGAGCCCGCACCTCGCCAGCGTTCAGTTCAGACCCACAGCAGGCGATGGCCTGATCCAGAGCTGACAAAGAATCTCTTACGCTTCCCTCCCCGGCTTGGGCGAGAACTCCCAAAACCTCCGCGTCTGCCTGAATGCCTTCCTGGCGACAAATGTACTCCATGCGGGCTACAATGTCCGAAAATTCCAGCGAGCGGAAGCTGAAATGCTGACAGCGGGAGGCGATGGTAGCCGGGATTTTATGCGACTCGGTGGTACACAAAATGAAAACAACCCATTCAGGCGGTTCTTCGAGTGTTTTCAATAGCGCATTGAAAGCCTCATTGGTGATCTGGTGTGCCTCGTCAATAATAAAAATTTTGTAGCGGCTGCGCGATGGGCGATAACGAACGTTTTCGCGCAGCTCCCGCATCTCATTGATGCCACGGTTTGAGGCGGCGTCAATCTCAATGACATCCACAGCGTTGCCTGCCGCTATCTCGATACAGCTTGCACACACGCCGCAAGGTGTTTTGGTAGGACCTTCAACGCAGTTCAGACATCGCGCCAGGATGCGGGCCACCGTTGTTTTCCCTGTCCCCCTTTGGCCGGAAAAAATGTAACCATGCGCGATGCGGTTCTGGGCGATCGCATTCTCCAGTGTGGTCCTGACGTGTTCCTGACCAATCAGTTCAACGAAACTTTGGGGACGATACTTCCTGGCGATGACTTGATACATTAAGAAATAAGCTGTCAGGCCCCGGGTGCTCTGCGGCACACGAACACATCCGCTACCGTTGCTTCCTTCCGGACCTGGCGGGGTTTACGGCTGCCCGTTGCACAGAGCCCAAAGCCTGACAAATTTCATGCTACCACGGCAGGCAATATCGCACAGCAGATTTCCAACCCCCGCATCAACATCGCAACCTTTGCCATAATTGGACGGAACAGATTTGGCTTATGCAGTTTTTTAAACGCCAAGCCATGCTCGTAATCCTGCTGGGTTTCGGGACATTAAATGCTATCCTTTACAGCTCGCTCCTGCCCCTTTGGGAAGGTTTTGACGAGCCCTTCCACTACTGCTACGTTCAGGATCTGTCCGTCCAGCGGCGGTGGCCGGTTCTCGGGAAGACGTTGTGTTCGCAGGAGGTGGGCCGTTCGCTCGAGCTCGTCCCAGTGAGCCACATTGTCCGCCAAAATATGCCCTGGCTCACGACTTTCCAGGACTACTTCCGTTTAAGCCCCGAACAGCGGCGGATGCAACGGCAACAGCTTTATTCTTTACCTGAGTATCTGAAATACGACACAACCCGAGGGCTGGCCAACTATGAGGCGCAACAGGCGCCGCTGGCGTATTTGTTGCTGGCTGTCCCGGACCACCTCTGGAGAGCACAGCCAATTCCAGAACGGGTGAAGATGCTTCGCATCCTGGCAGCCGTTTTCGCGGTTGTCGCCACCGCTCTGTTGACGTTTTGGTTGGCCAGGATGATGGGGTTGGCCGAACCGTTCCCTGAGCTTGTCGTATTTTTAGCGCTTTCTACACAAATGTTCTACGGCGCGACTGCCCACATTACCAATGATTGGCTTGCCATCCCGTTAGCCATCCTGCTGTTTGTAACGGCGGGATTCCTATACAACCGTGCGGACACAGTTTCCGCGAGCCTGTTCGCTCTCACTTTAGGCGCCGGCCTGATGACTAAGGCATACTTTTTGACTCTTGTTCCTCTTGCATTCGGGTTGGTTACATGGCTGGCAGTGAAAAAACGACTTCCCTTACAGTCTGTGGCAGTATTTTCTGGTGTCGTCTTTGTTGTCGTCGGTCCATGGTACTGGCGCAACCAGATGCTTTACCAAAGCCTCAGTGCAACACAACAGTCAGCATCAGGGCTTGGACTGCCGCAGGCTCTTTGGGCGCTCCCCCGAGTCCGGTGGATTGCAGCCATAGCGACGCTGATGAGAACCAGCCTGTGGACTGGCAACAACTCGGATACAGCGTTTTCGTTGAAAACCATAGCCCTGATGTGGACCTTGCTGCTTGTCGTGGTGGGGCTTTGTATTGCCGGCAGCTTCAAGCAACGCCCCAGGTTTTTGGAAAAATTTATCGTGACTGGCTCGGCGTTTCACATAGCGGGAATTTTCTATGCGGTGGCGTTGCTCTATGTCTTTACAAAAGGTACCTCCCGGGCAACCGGGCAATGGTACACCCAACCAATTTTTGCACCTTTGTTGTGCGTGGCTTTTTGCGGAGCTTGCCGTTTTGCTCCCAGATTGACGCGTGTGGTAGCCGCGTTGATGGTATGGGTATGGGCATACGTCATCTCAGCAACTTACTTGCTCAAACTCATTCCTATGTATGGCGGCTGGGGTCAAGGACCTGTGCGGTTACGGACCCTGATAGGTTGGTACGACTCCGAAAGCACACACATGGCGGAGATTCTCGGAAACGTTTCTCTGGCAAGCGCGCATTGTATCGTCTGTCTTTCGGTTGCCGTGTCAGCCACGGCATTCACTATTGCAGCCCTTGTTTGCGTGCATTTGCGCAAAGACTGGCATAATGAGAGACATCGAAAGGTCGCATGACGCCCGCCATTGAGACCCGACAAGTCACAAAAATCTTTCGCACTCGGTGGCGCCGGAAGGAAATTCGCGCCGTTGACGGGGTTTCTTTACGGGTTGAGCCGGGTGTCATATATGGTCTGTTGGGACCAAACGGAGCTGGTAAGACGACTTTTGTCAAAATGCTCCTTTCGGTGGTTCGCCCCACCTCGGGAAACGCGAGAGTGTTCGGATGCGATGTGAGTATATCCTGGGCACGCGACAAGATTGGCTACTTGCCTGAAAACCACCGTTTTCCCACCCACCTAACCGGAGCGGAGATGCTAGATTTTTACGCCGCTCTCTCCGGCATGCGCACCGGAGAACGGCGACGGCGCATCGCAGAGTTGCTTGATGCCCTCGATCTCAGCCGTTGGGCTGGAGTGCGGCTCAAAAGATACTCTAAAGGGATGTTGCAGCGACTTGGGCTCGCGCAGGCGTTGATGCACTCTCCTTCTTTGCTGATTCTGGACGAGCCGTCCGATGGAGTGGATCCGGTCGGCCGCCTACGTATTCGGGAGATTTTAAAGGAACTGGAGGCGCGAGGCGTAACGATTTTTATCAATTCCCATCTGCTGAATGAAGTGGAGCAACTTTGCCGCCAGGTAGCCATTCTGGACAGAGGCAGAGTGGTGTTGACCGGTAAGGTTTCCGAACTCACCTCTGGACAGAGCTACTGCCTGCGGTCGCCAAATGTGCCTGAGCAGTTGGCGGAAACTGTGAAAGCCCGGGCTTCGGGATTCGCCGCTACCGACGGCATGTATGAGTTCCATTTTCTGGACCGTAATTCGGCGAATGCGGCTGTGGACCTTCTGCGTGGTCAGGGTTGCGTGATTGATTCTCTACTACGCACGCGAAGCACGCTTGAGGAAGTTTTTATGAGGACGCTTAATGCGTAACTTTTTGCGAGTGACAGCCGCTTTGGTTCGCGACACATTCCGGGAAGCTTTTGCCCGTCTTGTCTTTTGGGCGTTCTACACGCTTTCGACGCTCGTCATCGTGTTCTTTCTTTTTTTATTGAAGATCGACATGGTCGAGGGAGCGCGGGCTACTATTTCGGTGTTCGGTCAAGGATCAAACCGCGCCCGTGATGTCCAAGACGTAATCACAATCTTTCAGGCGGGAACAGCGACGTTTCTTTACACCTGGGGCATGGCCATCGCGGTTTTTGCCTCCGCCGGCCTTATCTCCTGTATGTTCGAGGCGGGCAGAATTGAGCTTCTGTTGTCCAAACCTGTGGGGCGCGCTCACCTCCTGTTGGGCCGTTATCTGGGTACGCTTCTGGTAGTCACACTCAATATCTGCTATCTCGTTGTCGGCGTTTGGATAATCCTTGGCTGGAAAGCAGGAGTCTGGAAGGCTGCTTTTCTTTGGACGATCCCAGCAACTGTTTTTCTGTTTGCCATCTTGCTAAGCGTCATCGTGCTTTTGAGCGTACTGTTTGAGAACGCAGCCTTAAGCATTATGGTGAGCTTTGCCCTCATGGTGCTGAGTCCGATTTTGGCTCAGACCAAGCTGGCTGAGCGGCTGCTTTCTGCGCAGTGGTCGAGGAGCCTGTGGAAAGCGCTGTATCATATTTTTCCCAAAGGCTATGACATAGGTAAAATGACGCTCGAAATCGTGCGTGGCCGCACCGTAGAAAGCTTTCTACCTATCTGGAGCTCGGCGTTATTTGCCGTGGTGGTGCTCGGCTTGTCCCTGCGTGTTTTTTCCCGAAAGGATTACTGACCACTGATGAGGATTTCGGTTCCAGCATGCATCGTGATTCTACTTAGCTTGTGCGGCTGCCGGCCACGCCAAGCTGCTTTCGTGCCAGTCGATCCAGCGCTCGCAGTGCTTGTGCCGCCCGATACAGTAGCCCTTGGGGGAATGCGGATGGAGGCGCTTCGCAACACATCAACTTACCGCAAGTTGGCGACAGGCTTACTTGATCAACGTTTTGAAGAGTTCTCTCGCACGGCGGGCTTCGATTTGCGCAAAGACGTGCGGGAGCTGCTGGTGGCAATGGACGGAAATAGGATCCTTACTCTGGCTCGGGGCAGATTTTCCGCTGCGGCATTAGAGCGGGCACTTGGCAACGGTGTAGTAAAGACGTTCTATAAGGGTCACACGCTGATTGGCTCAGGTCCGGTAACCCTAACCCTGTTCGATTCTTCAACGGTAGTTGCAGGCCATACTGCTACAGTCAAAATGCTGATCGATCGAGGACGGGGGCAGGGAATTCCCTCATCACTGAGGAATTTGATGCAGTCCGTGCCGCCGGAAAGTCAGGCATGGGGTGTGATGGTGGGCACGCCTATGGGCTTGGAAAATCATATCCCGAAGACGGGAGACCTGGCCAGCATTCGTAAGGTTCTGGCTTTGCTAGCCAGTTCCGCCATTGGCGTGGATTTACACGCTGGGTGCATGGTAAAAGCGAATTTCATCTGCCGGACTCTACAGGACGCGAAGCTGTTACACGATGGGCTACGTGGTTTGATTGGTTTGGGGCGGCTGAGTGCCCCGGAAGATCGTCCGGATTTGTTGCGGCTCTATGACGGCATGGAAGTCCAACAACACAAGGAGGTAGTGCAGGTTGAGGCTTCCATCTCAGAAGAAGTTCTCGATTCTGTGTTGAAACATTGCGTCTTGAACCAGAAAAGGGGCAATGGGAGGTTCTGAGGGCATTCTATGCGCAAGCTTATGAGTTATGGCACGAAGAAAAAACCTGTTCTGCGGAAGTTTTATACAGGCAGGACCATAGCCTTTTTCGCTAGGCCTGCCAAATCAGTTCTGGTGGGCTTGACCGCTGTTGTCGCTGCATTGCCCGGGCTTTCCCAAAACGCGACGATCTCTGGAGAAGTGACCGTGCCGTACCCTACGATCACGAACCTGGCGGTAGAGTGGAAGATCTCAGGTGACGACAACCTCAATGGGGTGGTTCAGGTGGAGTACCGGCAGGTAGGTGAGACCACCTGGCGGCGCGCTATGCCGTTACGCCGGATCCCCGCCGGAGAAAGTGTAGGAACGCGGCCGATTTTTCGTTGGGAAAACAAGCATTCCGGTAGCATCTTTGATTTGAAGCCCGGTACGGAGTACGAAATCCACCTGAAGCTGACCGACCCGGACGGTGGTGCGACAGAACGCACTGTGCGCGCAAGGACACGTCCGGTGCCGCAGCCTCCCGAGCCCACGCGGATCGTACGCTGTACTCCCAGAACTCTGGTCCAGTCGGAGGCTTCAGCGCATCCGGGCGACACGCTCGTCCTCGAAGCGGGAAATTATGGCGACTTTGTCGCCACCCGAGATGGGAATCCGGACTGCCCGATCGTTATCAGGGGTCAATCTGGAAAGGCAGTGTTCCGGAGTGTCTCGTTACGGAACCGCAAGTACGTTTACCTTGAAGAGGTCACGGTGGACCGCCATCCCAGCCTTCGAAATCTCAAAGACGGTGTCGGGGGTGTGGATCTTTTAGGGGGAGAAGGGCTGGTGGTTCGACGTTGCAACGTTAGGGCGCTTTACGGCATTGTCGCCTCCGAGCCCCCGGGAGCTAAAAACTGTTATATCGCTGATAACGTCGTGACCGGAGCTATGCCGTGGGAACCCGATCGGATCGGCGATGTTGCTGCTAATGTCGGTGAAGGTATAGAGATGACAGGTCCTGGCAATGTCATCTGTCATAACCGCGTGACAGGATTTCGGGACGACATTTCTCTGATGGAAGACACAAGCGCCGGAGAGCAAGTTTGCATAGACATTTACAATAACGATATCTATCGTGCTGATGATGACGGAGTGGAAGCGGATTTCGCGCAAGGCAACGTTCGGGTCATGCGCAATCGTTTGACAAATGTGGGTATGGGGCTTAGCTCACAGCCGGGGCTCGGTGGTCCCACTTATTTCGTCCGCAACGTCATGTACAACGTGATCATGTCGCCGTTCAAGCCAGCACGACGCAGCGTGGGTGACGTTTTCTTACATAACACAGTGGTGAAAGTGGGGAACGGATTCTCGGCCTCCGGCCAGTTCCCCTGGAAGTACGCTTTAAGCCGGAATAACCTGCTTATTGGTGGGGTAGGGGGCGGACGTGTCGGACGTTACGGAAGCGGCACCGGGCTGGCAGTTAGCCTTCCCGGGGCAGACCAGAGCGACGACCTGGATTATGACGGTGCTGGCAGCCACGGCCTGCCATTCCAAGGATTAGTGGGCCGGCTTGTTGTGAACAGCATTGAAGAACTCCGGAGCAAGACATCGGAGAAACACGCGGTCGTAGTGGACATGGATGTGTTCGCAGCGCCAGTCGCCTTCCCCAATCCCCCGTTTCCTGAACGTCCGGTCGCCGATTTACGGCTTAAACCTGGTTCGGTTGCTATCGATGCAGGCGCCGTACTGCCGAACATCAATGACACCTACAAACGCAGTGCGCCCGACCTTGGCGCCTATGAGCTTGGCGACGATTTACCGCTTTACGGTCCACGCCCAAAAGGGGTAGATGAAGCTACGGCCTACAGCCACCGCCGGAAATAGGCTTCATTGGCTTGCAGACCTTTGCGGACCGATACGGGGCTGTCCGATGTTACGCTGTAAAGAAATGGACGGAGTACTGGTTGTCGACAAACCGGAAGGTTGGACATCGCATGATGTCGTGGCGAAAGTGCGGCGTCTGGTTGGAACCAAGCGTGTCGGACATCTCGGGACGCTCGACCCGATGGCGACAGGAGTTCTTCCTCTTGTCGTGGGACGGGCTACCCGCCTTGCTCAGTTTTGCATGAAGGGCGAAAAAGTCTACGATGCCATCGTGCGGTTCGGCTGGTCGACGACCAGCTATGACAGAGACGGGGAACCCACCAGCGCTATTACAGAGCCAGTGATTGACCGTGATGTCCTGGCAAGGCGCTTGGAGCAGTTCACTGGCCTGATCATACAGACTCCTCCGCCCATCTCGGCCAAAAAAATCAAAGGCAAGCCTGCTTACCAGCTTGCGCGCAAGAACATTCCGGTAGAACTCAAACCCGTAGAAGTTACGGTTCAGAGTATCGAACCTGTTCATCTGGAAGGCTCCGAAGCCCGGTTGCTTGTGCGCTGCTCGGCGGGTACTTACATGCGATCAATCGCTCATGACCTCGGACAAGCGCTGGGCTGCGGCGCCTTTTTGAAAAGTTTGCGGCGGCTGGCTTCCGGCGAGTTCACTTTGGAACAGGCAAAGACGGTTGAACAGTTGGAGGCACTAGCGAAAGAAGGTAGGCTTAGAGAGGCTATAATTCCTGCCGCCCGGTTGCTGCCCGACATTCCTAGCGAGTGTGTTGATCCGCTCACCGTGGGCCAGATTCGCCACGGGAGGGATTTCCGCGTGTCGCCATTCCGTGCGCGTGGCTACGCCAAGTATGTGAAGGCAGTTACACCGGACGGTGAACTTGTCGCAATCGGTAAAGCAAAGCTGCCAAACGTCTACCACCCATTTCTGGTGTTTTGAAAGGTCCTCAAAGCAAACCCCGCAACGGTTTTCTCTCAGAGCTCTTCGTCTGCATCAGTGCAGGTCATTGAGGGATCCATCCGCAGCGCCGCTGTGGTTTGTTCGGAGGATTTTGCGCTAATGGCCGGGTGGGCCACAACGAGTTGGCGCGCCACCAGTTGAAGTGCGGGCCATTGTTTCCAAAATATTGCTGCCCCTACCAAACAGCCGGCGCCTCCCATGGCCACTGTTAGCGGTGCGCCGATACGCTGCGCGATAGCCCCCGCCAGCAGGGAGCCAAATGGCGCCATTCCTAACAGCATCATGGAGTAAACGGCCATAACACGGCCCCGGAGATGGTCCGGAACAATTGTCTGAATCAGAGTGTTGGATGAGCCCATCTGGACCATCATGGCAAAGCCGATAGGAGTCAGCACTGCCACTGACAGCCACAACCACCGGGAGAAACTGAAAATAATCAAGCCTGCACCGAAACAGGCGCAGGAAATAGCTACCCAACGTCCCAGCCCCCTTGCGTGCTCGCGCACAGCAATACGCAATGCGCCAGCCAGTGCGCCAATTCCTGTCGCACCAAGGAGTAATCCAAGAGTTGTCGCCCCTCCCTGTAAGACTCTGGCGGCAAAGATGGGCAACAAAACGGTGTAAGGCATCCCAATAAGACTGGCAAAGCCGAGGAGGCCCAGAAGGGCGCGGATCGGTCCGGTACGCCACACAAACACGAAGCCTTGCGTCATGTCCGACCAGGCAGTGGAAGAAGGACGGGGCAACGGGCGCGGGGCGGTTTGTATCATAATAAGCCCTGCAATTACAGCTAGATAGCTGGCTGCGTTGGCCATAAAACACCAACCTTCGCCTATGGCGGCAATGAGCACCCCGGCAATTGCCGGGCCGATGATTCTGGCTCCGTTAAAAACCGATGAGTTTAACGCGATGGCGTTAATGAGATCCTGCCTGCCTACCATTTCGACAAAAAATGACTGTCTGGCGGGAATGTCAAATGCATTAACGGCTCCAAGCAGGGCAGACAAAACCAGTACGTGCCAGATTTTCACCCAACCGGTCAGCGTTAGTATGCCCAGCACAAAAGCCAGCAGCATCATGGCAACTTGAGTGGAGATGACGACTCGCCGCCTGTCTAAACGATCCGCTACTGCGCCCCCAACGGGCGCGAGGAGAAAAATCGGAATCTGGCTGACGAATCCCAGGCTGCCTAGCAGCAATGAAGAGCCAGTAAGCCGGTAAATGAGCCAGGATTGAGCGACATTCTGCATCCAAGTCCCGACTAATGAGACGAATTGCCCAGTGATAAAAAGCCTGAAGTTGCGATAGCCGAGAGCGCGGAGGACGGCAGGAAGCACAAACCTGCGTTTCCCCATCCCGCTCGAGGTGTTTGATGGTGGGCTCACAATGGGGCCGAAGAAACCATTTTATCGGCTTTGCGGGTGTATGGGCACTTTCCGGGTAGGTGGAGTGCGATTCGGTAAAGCCCCCTCACTTGGGGCCAGGTTTCGTTGCGCCTCATAAGTTGTTGATTAACTGAGATTTATATGACTTGCATTTCTTCCTTTTTTTGGTTAAATATAGTTAATCAGCTTCAGGAGGAAAGCAAATTTGACAACCAAGACAAGCAAAAGTTTTAGGTTCGTCCAACAAATAATCACCATATGGCTGCTTTTGATAGTTCTGTTTGTCCCCCTGTGGTCGCAAACCGGAAACGGGAGCTTGCGGGGAACAGTGCAGGATCAGACGAAAGCAGTTATACCTAACGTTACTGTAGTGCTAACCAACACGGCCACTGGGGTTTCTGCCAGGACGGTGAGCAACCAAGCCGGGTTGTACGTATTTCCGGCTATAGTGCCCGGAAACTACAAACTGTCTGCTGAGGCGCCCGGCATGGCGAAATTCGAGGCCACCGTGACCATCGAAGTTCAGAAATCAGAGACCATCGATATCACGTTGAAACCTGCCGCAACCGAGACCATTGTCAGCGTACAAGATGTTACGCCGATGGTGGTCACTGACACGCCCATGTTAGGCCATACCCTGGAACGCACCCGTATTGAGCAACTCCCGCTAAATGGGCGTAGCATAATGAACTTGCTGAGCACGGTTCCTGGCGTTACATACGACAGCAACGGGGACTTACGCACCTACGGAGTGCGGAAGGCGACTAACGACACGATTGTGGACGGTGCTTCCTTGGTGGACATGCGTGATGGAGGAAACTCGGTGACCCGCATGCCCGGTCTGGAAAGCATCCAGGAGTTCCGCGTGGACAACAACGCGGCGTCAGCGAAATTCGCGCGGCAGACCAACATCATCTTTATCACTAAGGGCGGCACCAATGAATTGCATGGCTCGTTGTTCGAGACCAACCGCGACAATTATTACGGTGTGGCGCGAGCACGCGACAACTTCACCAATACTGCGGCCAAGCTTATCCGTAACGAATACGGCGGTAGCGTAGGTGGTCCGGTGTGGATCCCCAAGGTTTACAACGGAAAGAACCGTACGTTCTTCTTTTTCAGCTACGAAGGCATGAAGCTGCGTAGCGGATCTTACGGCAACTATCGAGTCCCAACGGATGCGATGCGGAACGGAGATTTCACGGGCCTGGTCAACAGTGCGGGAACACTATCGCTGATCTATAATCCATACACAACGGATCCGATTAGCCATGCGCGCCAGCAGTTCAATTACAACGGCGTGTTGAACACAATCGACCCGAAACTGGAAAGTCCGCTGATGAAATACATTTACAGCATCCTGCCCGAGCCGAATGTTCCAGGAGCAAACCCTCTGGTCAAGAACAACTATATCGGGCCGGCGCCCAACATTCAGGATCAAATGACTTGGTCGATGCGGTTTGATCAGCACATTTCCGACAAGGACTCCGTCTACGTACGCTTGACCAACAGCATGGCCACCACATACCGTCCAGCGGCCGGCGGAGTGCCGACGTTAGATGGTTTTGGCAATTCCCGTAGGGATACCTACCCCAATAAGAGCATTGCGGGAACCTGGACCCGATCTTTCTCTCCGACGTTTTTCAGTGAGCTGATGTTTAGCGCCACACGCAACCTGAGCACGACCTTTTCCGGAGATCCGAGCCGGTATTATGCGACTGAACTAGGATTGCCCAACCCCAATCACCAGCCTGGGTATCCGGTGATAAACAATATTGGGGTCGGAACCGGACGCAGCAACTATTTCCAGCCCGTCAACTGGAACAGAACCTTCTACAACTATTTCATTCTCGAAGACAACTTCACCAAGACCAAGGGACGTCATGAGCTGCAATTCGGCGTACATCTGCGCTATGACCAGTTGACCTATATGCCGCAACAACAACGAACCGCAGGTTCGGTGACGTTCCAGGCAATTGCGACTGCCCTTTATAACCCTGCCTACCCGAACCGGACTGCCGCCGTACCGAACACCGGTCATGTGGCGGCTAGCAGCTATCTCGGCTTGGCCAATTATGAATACCGGCTTGCCAAGGGGAAGTATTACATGCGCCAGAATGAAGACGCCTGGTATTTGCAGGACAATTTCCGCGTGACCCAGCGTTTAACGTTAAATCTTGGCTTCCGCTGGCAGTTCACCCCGTTCGCCAAGGACAAGCAAAACATTTTCAACAGCTTTGACCCAGTGACCGGCTCTGTTGTGCTCAGTCGAAACCTTTCAGACCTGTATGCGCTTGGCGTTACTACCCCGTCGCTGATCAATGTATTGACTGCCGACGGCGCCAAGTTCGTGGAACCTAAAGACGTTGGTCTGCCTCCGAGGTTGGTGTACAACAACTGGCACGATGTAGGTCCTCATGTGGGCTTCGCTTATCGTGCGTTCTCCGGAGCGAAGTCTTTCGTGATTCGCGGAGGGTACGCCACCAACTATTTCCCGCTGCCGATGTGGGGCTGGAGCGACCGGATGCGGCTGAATGCGCCGTTTGCCGGAATATTCCAGAATTATGCGCTCACAGTTGGCGCACAATCTCCTGATGGCATACGTAACTGGGGTCTTGTTTACGTGCCTGGCCCAGAGCCCGGGGTGATTGCTGGATTGAATAGCGCAAATACCGTGAGTCTAACCAACCCACAAGGGATTAGTATTGGCGATTCATCCTTCCAGGAGGCGTATTACAACCCGCACCAGCCGAGTTCCAGGGTGCATGATTGGAACCTGACTGTGGAGAAGGAAGTTGCGCCTAACATGGTAGCCCGCGCGGCGTATGTGGGCACACATTCGACCAACCAGGACAGCTATGACAATTGGAACGCGCAAATTCCGGCTTACGTCTGGTATGTGACCACTGGGTTGCAATATCCAACCGGAACCTACGGCGCTGCTCTGGTTCGACCTTATGACTCTCCGTCACCTACGGCGACAGTTCCGAAGTACCCCTACGGGGACCTTCAGGAATACCGCAAGGACGGCTGGGGCAACTCTAACGGCATCCAGCTTGAGCTGGAACGCCGCTATGCCAAAGGCTATGCCTTTCAGTTGATGTACAACATGATCAACACGTTCCGCGCTGGAGGCAACGGCTGGTACAGCGATTCCTCAGTGGAGCCAATTCATGAGTTTCTCCCGGGAGCCGTTCCAGCTGACCGCCACGAGCGAATGAAGATGCTGTTATACATGCGGGACACGACGGTGCCAAAGCATGAGGTTCGCTGGAACTGGCTGGTCGATTTGCCATTCGGGAAGGGCAAACCTCTCGGAGGGCATGCCAGGCCGTGGTTGGACGCTCTGATCGGCGGATGGCAAGTGGCAGGAATGGGGAGGCTGTGGAGCAACTACTTCCCGGTTCCTACGGACTTGTTGCCGACAGGCACTCCCATTCAGTATTACGGCCACAAATATCCTATCCAGGATTGCCGCGGAGGCGAGTGCTTACCAGGCTATTTGCTCTGGAATGGGTATATCCCCTCTTACCAAATCAACAGTTTCGATGCTAACGGGAAACCCAATGGCATTATGGGGGTCCCGCCAGAGTATAAACCGGCCGTGCAGCCCTTGTGGCCGTATCCGGCCAACTACCTTAGCCTCAATCCCAATGCGGACCCGCTCTATGGGTATTACGGCTCGAACACCGTGTGGATTCCCCTGAAGGATGGTACGGTGCAGCAGATTGACTTCGGCGGACTAAGCCCCTTTATCAACCAAAATATCCTTAGCACAAGGTTGTGGAACGTGGACGCTTCTATGTTCAAGAGCTTCAACATAAGAGAGCGCGCCAAACTGCGCGTGCAGTTTGATTTCTTTAATGTGTTCAACGTTCCTGGTAACAGCCCCACACCTGTGGACGACACAGGAGTGGCGTGGACCAACACCAATGCAAACCCCAGTGGCCCGCGGGTAATGCAATTATCTGCTCGCCTGAGTTGGTAGGGTGAAGTTGAGCCGGGGCCGCTTCTTCAAAGCGGCTCCGGCTTTTTTGTTGTTTTTTTATTCAGCATCCCGAATCGGTATCGGTGTGAGAATGTCTTCGATGGCCTTCGGATCTCCGGCAGCCAGCCCATGCCACACGCTACCTCCGAAAGTCGTAATGTAGATCTTGGATGGGTCGGATGGATCAAGGATGACGCGGTGGCCCCATTTAAAATTAAAGCCTCTGATACGGCTCCAGTGGATGCCTCCATCGATTGATCGGAAAGCTGCTGCATCGAATCCGCAGGCGTAAAGCACATGCGGATTTTTTTGATCTACAGTTACATCGTAGACATGCTGGGATTCCTTGAAGATATGACGCCATGTTGACCCGCCATCTTCCGACATAAAAACTCCTCCACCCAAATCGACATCATCGCGCTCCTGACCCCAAGCCGCCAGATACATTCGACGGCTGTTTCGTGGGTCAAGCGTCAAACCTACCGGCCCATTACAATTTACCGGGAGCTTCATTTTCACCCAGTGTTCAGCGCCATCCAAAGATCTATAAAGAGCGCCTGCCCCACCGGGTTCGCCATAGCGTCCCTCGTTGCTGCGCGCCACTATCAGATAAAGCGTTCCGTCGCGAGCCCGCGTGATGCGCCAGGCAAATGGCTTTTTCTCTTCAATTCCAACATTTTTGACTGACCATGTTTTGCCATTATCTACGGACTTAAAAACACCACGGCCGAAGCCGCAGGCGTACAGGGTACGCTTGCCTACAGAGCTTGTAGGGTCAAGCAGAAGGTGCGTGACCGCAGTTTCGGGCATGCCTACGTTGGACGGTGTCCAGGACTTGCCCCCGTCAACCGATACGCCGACACCGCCTGTAAACCTTTCCGGATCCGTACGCCGCCACATCTTCGGTCGTGGCAAGTCGTGGACGCCGCTGAATGCGCCCCACAGCAATCCGCGGACTTGAGGATCGAATTCGATCCAGTAGGTTGTGTTGCGCCACCGCATGGGTACGCCCGCGGTTGCGCCGATCCACGTCAGACCGCCATCGTAACTTTGGAAAGCCCCGATGTCTGTGTAACTGATAAAAATATGCTTTAGATCGAATGGATCAAAGTGAACTCCATAGTTGGTCGTCACATCCAGGCCCCGCGTTGTCCAGCGATTGTCACCTACTCGTACCGAGTTCACCTGCTGCCATGACTTCCCTCCATCGAACGTGCGGTAAGTGCGGAACAGGTCGGTTGCGTAACAGATGTTCGGATTGGTTGGCGCGACGCCTAGACTGTACGGTGCGTCAAACCAAATGTCAGGACCACCCTCTTCGGCTCGCTCTTCGATCCATGACGCTTCGAGGTTCCCTGAAGGGTGTGTGGATTCTTTGTGGACAATGCTCCAAGTTTTGCCTGCGTCGGCGGACTTGGCTATACCGTTGAAGGTGTTCTCCCGTCCTTGTCCTAGAACCAATCCCCGAAAGCCCACATACACCGTGCATCCATGATTTGCAGAGGCGGCCACAGCTCCAAATCTGCCGGCAGTTTGGCCTAGTTGAGGTCGCAACTCGGTCCAACGCCTGGAAGAAACATCAAAACGGTAAAGCGCCCCGGCGGTGCTCGTCGCATAGATCACCAGTTCTTCGTTTGTGCGGGCTACACTAGCCTGGAAGACACGCCCGTTAGGAAAATCACTGAGTGTCTCCATTTGTGTTTTGCCTTGGCGGTAACGGAAAATGCCGGTCGCTGTTACCGCCAGCAGTCCATCCGTTTGCGGCACAAGACTCAGGACAGGGGAGTCGCTTTCGCCAGCCTTGATCCACCGAACGCCACGGTCGCGTGAGACCAAAATCGAAGCTTTGTTTCCAGCTCGTCCACCGAAGGTTACGTAGATTGTGTTCGAGTCGGCGGGATCCACTGCAATAGCGGTTATGGTCTGTCGGGTTGGGTATACCTCATCGCTACTGGTCAGCACATAACTCGAATGATCGCCGAGTTGGTGCTCGACTGTATTCTTTTTGGGATCCGGTAGCACCATACTCCAGGAGCGCCCCGTGTTCTCACTGCGCCAGAGGGCGGCGTTTCCGGCATAAATCACCTTCGGGTTGCTCGGGTCGTAGGCAAATGTGTTTACGCCGCCGCGAAGGTTGAACATACGCCATGACTGAGCGCCGTCGACTGTAATATAGGTGCCCGTCATATCGCAGTGTTCCAACACAATGTTGGGGTCGTGAGGGCTGATAGTAGGTATAATCATCGTACCCCCACCCCCTGGGCCAATAATCTTCCATGAATCAAATCGGGGAGCAGGTCCAGGCTTACTTGCGGATACGGCTACTGTTACAGCCAACAGAAATACGGGAAAGCTTTTGGTTGGGATCATAGTTATAGTCGAGTTGCTCATTGTAACCAAAAATCACGCTCGACTCCTTAGGCTGCTGGGCCAAATTTTAGCGACCTGTTTGTTGACAAACTGTTAGAATCGATGGCAGGTGGAGGAAGCGGGTGGGTATGCGCTTTTTTGCGGACTTGCTGGAGCGGCCGTTTACTGGGATGCGCCTTGAACAGCAGATCGTTGTAATTTTCATCCTTGCATTGTGCATTAGTGCTACTGTTGGAGCGATCGCCTGGACGGTGAGGCGCATCAAACATTTGCGTGCTCACTGGCGTCACCCATTATCCAGCGCGGTTGAAGTGCATTGGTGGGATGAGCAAAAGGGCGACAATAAAGAGAGCCAAGGGTGGTGTCGGGACATCTCGAAAGGAGGCTTAAAAATGCAGCTCCGCGAGCCGATTCCTCCTGGCACATCCGTACGGGTGAGGATCATTGATTCCGGCATCACACGTTTAGCTTCCGTGCGTTATTGTACGCCGTCCAGACCTGGGTTCATTATCGGAATACAATTCCACGAGGTGTCGAGCTGAAGAACCTATACGGATTTGCGGGTTTCGCAGCTTTCGCAATCCTCCACGTAGCCGGCGCGCTTGCATCTTCCAGGTGCACCGTAACCGTGCGCGGCGGAGGGACAGTTAAAATGTACTGACATTCTTGATTCTTTCAGTTTTGTTTTTTTCTTGACAACTACTGAGGTTGTGCATCATAATCTGCTGTTCAGTACTAGAAATACCCGAGTTTAACATGGTACTTATGTAACGGAACTAAGGTCGTGCTTTTCATGAAATCAGGATGAATTGATGACTCAACGGACAACGAGGTCCAAAGCTAGTATCGAAGGATAAGACTTCCCATGTTGGCTTGCCTTGCGACCTTGTGATTTCTAATCTGCGCCTCAAGTGCCAGTTTGGGGCGGTCACAGCAGCTTAGGGCGAGCAATTGTTTTCAGGTGATAGCCATAAGCAATGACATATGGCGACCAAGAGAAAATCGTACACCACGATGTGCCGAAACCGTGTCCGGAATGCGGCTCTACGCATGTGCGCTGGGCTCATTCCAGAGGGGCAGTGGAGAAGTTTCTGTGCGTATTAGGGCTAAGAATACGGTGTTGCCGTTCCTGCGGAGAGCGCTACACGCGGTTGGGAGGCGCTGCCGTGCGGCTAAAGGACGTGAAAAAGGTTGGGCGAGGGGTGCTGCTAGTCATTTTTGTGCTTGCGGTGCCCCTGATGGTGATTGCTGTAATCTCTTGGTTGATGGATCACAGCTCAACCGAGGGGGATGACGGTGTAGGCTAGCGCGGGCGACCACCATTCGCTTAGGCCAATGGAGAAGAGGAAGAGATGGTAATTGCCAAAGCCGTTTGGATTGCCGAAGGTGGCATGACGCTGCTGTTTGTTGGGCTGGTGTTGCTGATTTGGAAAAGGGAACCTGTACTCGACCATGTTCTATGGTTTATGGTTTGGGCTACGAGAGTTCTGGCGTCATTAAACGGATCGCGGATGCTTGCAGAAGGGTCCCCGCACCTTACAGCATATATTGGACTCCAGGCCTGTTCTGCACTCAGTTTACTCGTCATCATGATGCGCTCTGAGCTGCGGTTAATGCGGCAGAGGTTGGTAAATCGCTTGCTCGTTCAACTGGGCTCAAGTGAGGATTCCGTTCCTCCGGCTGGTCGTGCGAAGCCCGGCAGAGAAACCTGGGCACATAATGGGGAACGGTAATTACCTGCTTAAAGGGTTTACAAGCTTTGTAGCAAATGCCGGTCCCATCCACCGGCATGACAGGGACCGGCGATTTCTCCTTATTGTGTTCAGCGCTTGAAGGCCTGAAGGCCGGCAAAGCGCGCCTGTGATCCGAGTTGCTCCTCAATCCTAAGAAACTGGTTGAACTTTGCTACGCGCTCGCTGCGGCAGCCGGACCCGGTCTTGATTTGCCCCGAGTTGATCGCTACAGTGAGGTCTGCTATGAAGGTATCCTCAGTTTCGCCAGAGCGGTGAGAAACAAAGCAACGGTACTTGTTTTTCTTTGCTAGTTCAATGGTGTCCAGCGTTTCCGTGACGGAACCAATCTGGTTGAGTTTAATCAAAACGGCATTGGCGACGCCTTTTTCGATGCCCTCCTGAAGGATTTTCGGATTTGTGCAAAACACGTCGTCACCCACAAGTTCAACACGTGAACCCAGGGTCGCTGTGAGATCCTTCCATCCTTCCCAGTCGTTCTCACCCATCCCGTCTTCAAGCAGGATTATAGGATATTGATTGACCCACGACTCCCACAGCTTGATGAGATCCTGAGAAGTTATGGCTTTCTTGGTAGATTTGAAGAAAACGTACTTTCCGTCCTCCCACATCTCGCTGGTGGCCGGATCCAGACAAATTGCAATATCTTCCCCAGGCTTGTAACCGGCTTTGGTAATGGCCTGCAGGATCAGTTCGACCGCTTCGTCGTTGGACTTCAAGTCCGGGGCGAATCCGCCTTCATCGCCCACTGCGGTGTTGTAACCTTTGGACCGCAACACCTGTTTCAGTGCGTGGAATGTTTCTATGCCCAACCGGATGGCTTCAGCGAATGAAGTGGCATTGTGCGGAGCGATCATAAACTCCTGAAAGTCCACCGTGTTGTCCGCATGCTTGCCACCGTTGAGAACGTTCATGCACGGAACCGGCAGCACACATGCATTGACACCACCAAGGTAACGGTATAGCGGAAGGCGATGGGCTTTTGCAGCAGCGCGAGCAACAGCCATTGACACTGCAAGTATGGCATTGGCGCCAAGTTGCGCTTTGTTTGGCGTGCCGTCTAGCGCCAGCATCGCGGCATCCACAGCACGTTGATCGGAAGCATCCAGCCCGATAAGCGCCGTCCGGATGACACCGTTAATGTTATGTACCGCTTTGGTGACACCCTTACCGCCGTACCTTGATTTATCGCCGTCTCGCAGCTCCACTGCCTCTTTTTCCCCCGTGGATGCACCCGAAGGGACGGCAGCACTACCCATGCTTCCATCCGAGAGGAAAACCTCGGCCTCTACGGTGGGATTGCCTCGCGAATCCAGAATCTCGCGTCCTAGAACATTAGAAATTTGAAACATCATAGCTCCTTTTCATTTCCATCGACAGTATCCAAAACTTCGTCGGGAATCCCGGTCTTTGCAGTCTTCGTAACCAGTCTGCCGGCAAGAACAACGCCTGCTAGATCTTGCCGGATTCGCTCCGACAGCGGCATGGCGTATATCTTTCTAACGGTTTCAGACACTGGGTACGTATAGGACCGCAGCTCGATACGTCCATTTTCCCACACGGCGTAACAGGAATGCGGGCTTCCATGCTTCGGTTGTCCGAGACTTCCGGGGTTGACAACCAGGCGGCTCCCCACCTCGCGGACAAAAGGCAGGTGAGTGTGACCGACAAGCAGGATGTCGGCCGGCAGGTGGGCAACTTCGTCTTGCCAACGTGGCGAATCCTGAAGGCAATACGAAAACAAGGGGTCGGATGGTGTAGCGTGGCAAAGAAAAAACCGGAAGCCATCAACCGTCCGTTCACACGTGAGAGGAAGTCTTGCAAGGTAAGCTTTGTCGTCCGGCGTAAGCAAAGCCTCTGTGTAGCGGAGCGTGGCTTCGGCCATGGCACGGAAAGGCGGAGAACACTGGGGATCCTCTCCTTTGCCCACTGCGTTGTCGTGATTACCGCGAACAACCAGGGAAGCTTTTTGGCGAATCCATCTGACGAGCTCGCATGGATTGGGGCCGTAATTCACAAGGTCACCGAGCACCCAGAGCTCGTCATAATCTTCGGGAAAGGCCGTCAGGGCCTCAATGTTTGCATGCAGGTCGGAGAGAATGGCGATTTTCATAGGATCAAATAGGATGGCAACTTTCCGAAGTTTACTTGCTCTGTTTTCCGGTCAAGCCGAGATTGCATAGGGCGGGTCAAGTTTACCGCTAGTCGCCCGCCGCCGTGTCGAATTCACAGAAAGGATAAACAAAGCTCAGACGAACGTAGCGCCAGTTGCGCCAGTTGGTGCGAATTACGGATAGCGCCAGCATCAAGAGCACCACAGCTACTGCTGCTATGCATGCCTGGGCGACCGAAAGACTTCCTTTCCAGAAATACAACCACCGCCCGTAGACGAGCTCTGTATGTACCCAGTACACAAGCAACGAGGTAGTGCCAAACTGCCGCACCCAACTCCATTCTCTGGAAGCACCGTACTCCGTCCATAGGTACGCCCATGCGAGCATGAGAAGGATCACGCCGAGCTTGATGGCAATCAATACGGGGCTGTTCAACCAGAAGTCTGCTTTGGGGTATATGGAAAACGGGAGATTAGCGCAGTATTGCCCCCCTAAGATGAGAGCAAATCCGAGAATCGCAGCGTGCTGTACGGCACGCTCCAACTGATCTCTGCCAAGCAACCGCACAATGCTGCCAGCGCTGATTCCGAATCCTACGAAAGCTGCCCAAGGAAAAAAGGCAAAGAATTGGTAATCCGGAGCAAAATAACTCCGCAGGATGGACGGAACGGCAGACCAGTCCCATTGCGAAACCACCGGGGCCATACCGGCAATCATGCACCCGACAAAAAAGCCGAGGTATGCCCGCTGGACTGTGCTGCACACCACGAGCACAGACAGCAGCGCGACAGCCAACCCCATGCAATTGAGAATATCCACACGGAACAAATCGCGCCATTGCGTTTGCGGAAGTCCTGTAAGCCAGAGCTGAATGCGAAACAGAAAGGCTATTGCTAACAGGTAGCGAGCGCGTTTCAGCGAAGCGACTACCCTTCCCAAAAGATTCACCCCTCGGCGCGCCTGGCTCTCCATGAGGAAAGCAAGGGTCATTCCGGTCAGAAACAGGAACACAGCCGGCGGCATTCCGCCGACGAATTGGGATAATGTATAGATCGTGCTGCTCTGCTGCTCCGGCTTTGTGAATGAGTGGAAAACATGGCCTTGCAGCATGATTATGGCTGCCAAGCCTCTGGTCCAGTCAATAAAAGCCAGCCGACCACCAGAGCTATGGGCTCGTGACATGAATATTGATCCTATTGTGCCCCTTGCAATGCTTTTCTTTCAAGCATATCACTTGTCCGGGTGAACTCGTTTTACCCCGGGCGGCGCTGTAAACTTCACGGCAGCATCAGAAATGCCGACGTTGATGCGCATGTTCTTGTATGTCACCTGCTTATAATCGCCGGAAGGAAAGTTAAACTTTTGGCGAAGTGGGTAACCTCTGGTATTTATCCATAATTCGACGCTACTCAAGTATTGCTTAGCTTCGGCGGATTTTGGAACGAGTTCCAGATGAGTAGTGACCTCTCCTTCAATTGCTTCCGTTCCCATGAGCCGCACACCATAATTCTTCTTTAGTTCCGATATGGGACTGCCGAAGCCGAGTAACAAGAATTGGTCCACCAGATTGCGATACCTCCCAAGATTCCAAACCTGGACAGTCTGTATCTGCGGATAATATACTTCCGCCTTGTCGCCATTGAACGTGGCGGTTTTTGGATCGGGGGAGCTTAAGTCCACACGCATCAACATCTGTGCTCCCCGGGTCTTTTTGATCGCTACTTTGCCGGTTTCGCGGGTCGTATCCTGGATTACAGCCGTATAGTCAATCTGGTCGATGCTCGCCGTCATATCCCGGAATTCCGTACCCGCCCTATCCATGACGGACAAAACAGTTTCCAGGGTTGCGGGAGCACCCGCGAGCAAATTCCAGGGCAGTAGAAATATGGAAATCGGTAACAACAAAAAGATGGGGTTCATTCCGTTCAGGAGTTGCCTCAGGGTTTCACTAAAGCCATGTAACCTTGGATCTCTGATTCTTCATTGGAAATTGGTTCTAGTCTCAGCAGCTCTATCTTCCGCCCAAACCGCTTTTGCAACAGTCTGGTAGCCTCGCCTCTCTGCTCCTGTTCCGGCACACCTGCCAATAGCTCCCGGGCGATGAACAGCACTCGAACGTCGTCATGAGCCTGTAACATAGTGATAGTAGCCGCTCTTGGCTGGTCTCGGAACCATGCCCTGGGAGTGAGGAAGATGAAAGCCAGAATCAGGCTCACCATGACGTCGTACTGCCAGCAGGCGCGGGGATAATCCCACAGGATGAAACGCTTGAGTCCTTGTAGAAATCGTTTCATTGCCGCTAAAGCTATAAACGTCAGTTTAACACCGCCTGAGTTGTGCGGTTGCAACTCGCGAAGATCTCTACCAAGTCCGTGAAAATCCCGTAAGCCGTTTGTTCCAGGGTCGGGGAGACGGAAACAACACCTATCGTGCCGATTTCATCCAGGTGTAACAACAGAAGGTTGGAAGTGCCACTGGTGGAAGCCAAAAGATCCGTGACATTGAGCACTTCAGCTCGCACGCGGAGACGGATACCAGCTGAAGTTCTTCTTGCCCGACTAACCAACCGGACGGTTTTTCCTTTTGCCGCAAAATCAGTCATCCGCTTCGCGGTCAAGCGCCCGATCCCGCGTGTATCGACTTCCTGGGGTTTCGTGCGGGCGTCCATCAACACGTTTGCCAGGACAGCAGTTTTGGTGGCTGCATCCCACCCTGCAAGATCGTACCACGGATCTGCTTCGGTTACCCCAAGCTGGCGCGCTTGTTCTACTCCATCTTCCAGATTGAGGTTACGCTCCATGGCCTCGATCACGATTGTGCTCGTCGAGTTCAGCACTCCTGTAAATCCGAGTAACCGAACTCCTGGCAGTGTACGCCGAACGAGGCGGAAGATCGGCGCTCCGTCCAGGACCGTCGCCTCGAAGAGAAATTGCACCCCTGCCCGGTCAGCCTCTTCTTTCAGGGCAGCGTAAGCGTGAGCGACTGGACCCTTGTTTGCTGTCACTACATGAAGACCCCGGGCGAAAGCGGCCCTGATATGCGAGATGGCCGGTTCACCGCTCACAGGATTTAGCGGCGTTAGCTCTACAAGAACATCTGCCCTGGCTTTGTCGAGAAACTGTTCCACTGATGGTGCATGTGGGCCGAAGACAGGATGCTCTGGAAGGCCTTGCTCGCCATAGGCGGTGCCATGCCTCAGCGTGTGAATGCCTGCGATAGAAAAGGGAAACCTGCCCCGGTGCCGGTGCAGTAAACAGGCAAGCGCACGTCCAACGTTTCCAAATCCTAAAAGCGCTATTTTCAAAACTCGACCTTCTCAATTAACGCATTGAGCTCCGATTCAAGCTCTGCTTTTTTCGTTCGCAGTTCAGCCCGATGGCCTCGCAAACCTCCCAGTCGCGCCTCCCCGGCGGCAAGCTGCCTGGCGTAATTCTCGACTTGCTCCTGCTGTCCGCTAACTTGATGCAGACTCACGATGTTTTGCCTCAACCGGTCCTGATCCTGGATGAGATCTTTAATCTCCTGATCAACCTGAACAAGTGATCGATCCGTCTCCGCAATCCGTTGCTTTTGCATTGCTATACGTTCTAGATGTTTTCGCACTGCTTCGCTGATTTCCCTGTTAGTAACATAGCTGAACAGGACGTCAGGAGCCATACTGGATACAGAAACAGAGCTTTCATAAACACGTTCCTCAATGACCTGGAGCTTCTCAGTAACGCGCGGCTCCAGTTTTACTTCAAAGCGATAAGCGTTTACGGTTTTCTCCAAAGGCTTGGGCTGGACTAACTTGTACTCCGGTTTTGCCGGGTGCTCAACAAGAAGCGTCTTCGGCTTTTCATCCACGTTCCGAATGGTGTAGGTTCGTACTTCCTGGATGGCCTTTTTTATACTCAGAACACCCCTGCGGGAATGAACCTCCCGGACGAGATCTGTTTTTGAGTCGAAGGTGGTGCTGACTCGTGTGCCAAAGTCGACCGCGTAGCCGATAAGTCGCTTGTCGGACGTTTTCACAGTCTCCATCAATGCTTCACCCGCGTAGGCGCCTTGATCGAAAACCGTTACGGGCCCACCGTCCAGGGTCTTGCCTGTATCATTCAGAATTTCTGCTGCGCTAATTGGATACTGGCTGTTTGTACTGGCATAAATGAGGAGCTTCCTGGCGGTGATTTTTTGCTGTATGAAGGGCAACATTGCAGACTCGTTCCGGGGTACTGTAACAGGTGTGGAAAAGCTGTACTCCAACAATTCACCCACCTCCCTGGCAAGGGCTTCCGGCTCAACTGAACTCAGTGGAGCCTCAGCCTGCCGGGTTGGCACTCTGCGTTGCGCAGACAACATGCCTCTGGTGAGTGTATCAGCGGACCCAGCGGCATCTCGCGCCGTTCCCGGTGTTTGGTCAGGGCTCACTGCCATGCCAGCTACCACAGGAGCCTTTTCCCCCTCCATTGTGCCCCCGTAAACCACAGGCTTCCCAGCGCGCTCTTCGGGTAATTCCGCCATTGGACGAGATACATAGCGTGGCTCATACAGCCTGCTGATGAAAGAGATCGGACGTCCCGAGACTAAAGATAGCCTGACGTTAACCCAGTCTTCTCCGCTCAGATTATCCACAATAGCCCAACCTTCGAGCGTTGCCGTTCCACTCCCGGAAAGTAACAGTCTATAGCTGGATTTCCAGACCGGCGCCGGAATTACATAGCTGACCTGAATTTTGCCTGCGTAACGGTTCGAAGATGCTATGTAAACGCTGCGCTTTTCACGGGAATGCGATGTGTGAATGGCTGCCAGATAATCCTGTAGCTGGTTTTGAAGCTCTGGATCAGACAGTTTTAAACTCGTTGCTGCGGACAGATCGACAATCCTGAGCTCACCAGAGCTCGCCAGGAGCGTAACGACGTCACGCTGTGGGTGCTTTTCGTCACCCGGTACCAGACGCGAACCCACGATGGCGCCGGAAATGATCTCAGAACCCAAATGGACCGCCAGTTTTGCACCTTTTAGAGAGTCCAGTAGCGCTGAAAGTGGAGCCTGCTGGCCGAGTTGAAAAGGAAAAACGGAGAGCTTGTGGCTCAGGGGCTCGCTCGCATCATAACGCAGGCTTGTAATTTTTGCGCCTCCCACTTCACTAACCATGAGGGACTTCAGGACATCGTTCATCTGGGATTCCTCGAAGTCAAGGCGCGCTGTTTCGCCACCCACCAGTTCACCGCTTCTTTCAAAGTAGCCGACGCCGTGTTTGTATAGGACCACAACTTTAACCGGCAGCTCTGTGGCCATCAGGTTGCAAACTGAAAAGATAAACGCTAGGACAAGCTGTTTCATGCAGCCTCCAGCTATGATGTTGAACCAATTGTCATTCTTTATCCAGTGAATCTTTTTCACTGAGAAAGTACAATAGCCGGTTTAAGGGTGATTCTCATGGACCAGACCGTTATCAACCCGAGCATGAAACTGGTACGTGTCAGCTATGGCCTAGCGTTCACAGCGGTTGTGCTTTGCGTCATGTACTACAACAATAATGAAAGACTTCGGGAAATGCCGGCATGGATCCCAATGCTCTCCTTGCTGCTGCTGATTTTCCCGATGAAGAGTCATGTGCGTCGCAGGTTAACTCGGCTGATTGTTCAGCCGGACAAACTGATTTATGAAAGCGGAATGTTCCACAAGATGCAGCAGGTTGTCCGGTTGTCCAAGGTTCAGGCTGTACGGATTGACAGGACAATAGGGCAGCGGCTACTGGGGGTGGGAACGATTACGGTGGATTTGATGGGCGAGGAAAAGCGGATCAGGATGCCATGCGTAGACCAGCCGGAGTATGTAGCCAAAATTATCTTGGATGCTGCCGGCAAGGATGAAAACAAGGGTGGACGCAAATGAGTCTTGGGGAACTTGAGGGAAAGAAGGCTCTGGTAACGGGCGCCAGTAGAGGATTGGGCCGGGCTATTGCCGAGGCACTGGCAGAAGCGGGCGCCCGGGTGGCCCTTGTGGCCCGGGATGAGGAAAAACTGCAAAAAGTTGCGAGGGTGATCACCGGGCAGGGAGGTATCGCAGAACCCTACGCTGCTGATGTGAGCGACGAGCAACAAGTGTTTCAGCTGGAAAAGGACGTTATTGCCAGTTTTGGCCGCCTCGATATCCTGGTGAATAATGCGGGAATCAATTTGCGTAAGCCGATCACCGAGTTCACTCTCGCGGAATGGAACCAGGTCATGGCCACCAACGTCACTGGCGTGTTCTTGATGTGTCGCTCATTTATCCCTCACATGAAAGGCACGGGTTACGGTCGCATCTTGAACATGGCTTCGATGATGGCCCGTGTTTCGATGCCGCAGCGTACGTTGTATTGCGCCACCAAGTCTGCCGTTGTCGGGCTTACGAGAGCTCTGGCCCTGGAATTGGCGGGCGATGGCATAACGGTCAACACCATCAGCCCGGGGCCGTTTGCGACGGAAATCAACACTATGATCCTTCAGGACCCGGAATTAAACCGGCAATTTTTGTCCCGTATACCAGTCGGGCGGTGGGGAAAGGTGGAAGAGGTGGGTCGTCTGGCTGTCTATCTGTGTTCTGAACAGGCCGGTTTTGTGACTGGAGCAGACATCCTCATCGATGGCGGCTGGTGCGCCCAGTAGCCATTTATCCGTTGCGCCATTTGAGTTCGGCTTTGCCTGATGACTGCCGACGATTATTTATGACTGAGACTACATTTCTGTTTTTCCCAAAAGTTATTCAGGATTTCGCACGGCAACTTTTAATAGCCAGTGGAGTGCCAGAGACCAAAGCCTGTCTAGTAGCCGAATCTCTAGTTGACGCCAGCTTGCGTGGTGTTGACTCCCACGGAATCCAGCTGATGACCTTTTACCTGGAAAAGCTGGCGCGAGGCGAGATTGATGCAGCAGCCGAAGGATACGTCGTTTCGGAATCGGGCGGGTGTTTGCTATATGACGGATGCAACGGCTTGGGGCAGGTAGTCTCGGATACTTGTTGCCGCCATGCAGTCCGGCTGGCCAAAAAGCACGGGATTGGCATGGTAGTTGCGCGGGAGTCGAATCATTTCGGCGCTGCTGCATTTTGGGCGCAGAGGATATCGAGTGAGGGCTGTATCGGGCTGGTCATGTGCAACGCTTCCCCTTCGGTGCCACCATGGCAGGGCAGGGAAGCCAGAGTGGGTACCAATCCAATTTGCATGTCAGTACCAGGCAAGGGGGGCAAAGGCTGGTTGCTGGACATGGCGACCACCACCGTAGCAGCCGGCAAGATTTTCAAAGCCAGTCTGAACCGCCAGCCGGAAATTCCGGCCGGTTGGGCCCTCGATTCCAACGGCGTGCCAACCACGGATACGCAGGCGGCCCTTAAAGGACTGTTGATGCCGCTTGGCGGCTACAAAGGCTCGGGACTAGCCATGATGGTGGAGATTTTGTGTGGCGTATTGAGCGGTGGCGCCATGAGCACGGAAGTGGGCGGTGTGAGGATTCTGGGCCGTCCGATGCGTACCAGCCAGATGTTTATGGCCATTGATGTAACCAGGTTTATTCCGATTGAGCAATTTCAGGAGAGGCTGGACTGGCTAGTCAAGAATGTCAAATCTGCCGCTCCTGCACGCGGCTACAACGAGGTATTGGTTGCGGGAGAGCCCGAATGGCGCACCGAAGAGATTCGCAGGTATCAGGGAGTACCTGTAAGTGGTGGGGTTTGGGAACGGCTGATGGATGCCGCGAAACGTTTGCAAGTTGCTATTCCCGAGCCTCTCAGTCCACAGAGCGGGTTAGAATAAGGCAAATGCCAGACAAGCAGGACCAGAAGGAAACAAAGCAAGCATTAGAGAGTTTTGAGGCCAACCTCGCTGAGCTCGAACAGGTAGTCAAGCAACTGGAAGCCGGAGATCTTACCTTAGAACAAGCCTTAATACTTTTTGAAAAAGGGGTCGCGCTAGCGCAAACGTGTCGCAAGCAGCTCGAAGAGGCGGAAACGCGCATAGAGATTTTGCTGAAAAAAAACAACAGAGTTGAGGCACAGCCTTACGAGGCCGAGAACGAATGAACTTGCGCGAGTATTTAGAACAACAACAAGAGATCGTAGAAACGGAACTTGAACGCTGGGTGCCCTCGGATTCCATATCTCCGGGAACCATACACCGCGCGATGCGATACAGCTTATTCGCAGGTGGAAAACGCATTCGCCCGATTCTTTGTATGGAGGCGGCCCGGGTAGTGTGTCCTGAAGTCGCCGGGATTGAAACCGCTGCATGCGCCTTGGAGATGGTGCATACGTATTCGTTGATTCACGATGACTTGCCGGCTCTTGATAATGACGATTTGCGCCGGGGCAAACCAACCTGTCACAAAGTTTTCGGAGAGGCAATGGCAATCCTTGCAGGGGATGCTCTGCTGACGCTGGCTTTTCAGGTGCTGGCGGCAATGGAGGGCCTCGATGGCGACCGAAAAGCCAGGCTGGTGTTGGAACTGGCAACAGCGGCAGGCACGCCGCACGGCATGATCGGCGGCCAAGTGTCGGATCTTGAGGGAGAAAAGCAGCCTCCTGATCCTCTGTTGTTGGAAACCATCCATCGCGCGAAGACCGGGGCGTTGATTCGCGCCAGCGTCCGCATGGGCGCTCTTTACGCCGGGGCCAGCTGTGAACAATTGGAGGCTTTGTCACGGTACGGCGAACATGCCGGGCTTGCTTTCCAGATAGTGGACGATCTTTTGGACGTCGAACAGTCATCGGACGCATTGGGCAAGACTGCGGGCAAGGATGCCGCGCAACATAAGCAAACCTTCCCCGCCGTCTATGGCATTGAGGAATCCCGCCGGATGGCAGAGAAGGAGCGGCAGTTGGCTCACGAGGCCCTAAAAAGCTTTGGGGACGCCGGCTACCGCCTGCGGGAGTTAGTGGACTTGATTGTATACAGGAGTGCATGAAGCCTCGCGGCAAACAGCGGATAGACCGGCTTCTGGTGGAAAAAGGATTGGTTGATTCTCGCGAGAAAGCTCAGGCGCTCATCCTGGAAGGTCTTGTCCTGGTTGATGGCCAAAGAATCGACAAGCCGGGACACGGCATTGCAATTGATAGCCATATTGAATTACTCGGACGGTTCCCATACGTCAGCCGGGCTGGTAAGAAACTTGAGGCAGCGCTGGATACCTTTCATGTTGATGTGACTGCCAAGGTTTGCCTGGATATTGGGGCATCTACGGGTGGATTTACTGACTGTTTGCTCCAACGGGGCGCGCGGAAAGTATACGCAGTGGACGTGGGAAAAGGCCAGCTTGATTGGAAGCTCAGGAATGACCCGCGGGTGGTTGTCCGGGAAGGGCTGAACGCGCGATATCTTCGCTTTGAGGAGATCGGCGAATATGTGGATTTGACTGTATGCGACGTGAGTTTTATTTCGGCAACCATGATACTTCCGGTTGCGGCCGCATTATTGCGTGACGGCGGGGCGATGATTGTCTTGGTAAAACCACAATTCGAAGTGCGACGCGGGCAAGTGGGTAGAAGAGGCATCGTGCGGGATCCTGAACTCCACCATGCCGCATGCCGGCGGGTGGAGGAAGCTGCTCGTGCTTTGGGATTTCAAACGGCTTTGATGGAAAGCCCCATTCTCGGAGCCGAAGGAAATAAAGAATATCTTTTATATGCCCACCATTAAGACTGTTGGGATTATTTCGAAACCGGGCGTAGCCAACGGCGCCGAGGTAGTGCCCAGGTTATTAGAATGGTTGCGCGCGCGCGGCATTGAAGTCCGTTGCGACGAAGCCACAGCAGCTTACGCGGGACAAAAAGGCTTACCGCGCGAACAAGTGCCGGAAGGCTGCGACTTGGTCATCGTGCTGGGAGGCGACGGCACTTTGCTTTCGGCCGCGCGCGTCATGGTTGGCCGACCCGTCCCACTGTTCGCAGTCAATCTTGGAGGGCTTGGATTCCTGACGGCGATAACAGTTGACGAGATTTACCCTGAACTGGAGAGGGCTTTTCGCGGAGAGCACCGAATCGGAAAGCGGCGCATGTTGCACTGCGATTTGATGAGGGCGGGAGAAAGGGTATCCAGTTATGAGGCCCTCAACGACGTGGTGCTAAATAAGGCGGCCCTTGCACGAATGATCGATTTGGAAACTTACGTAGATGCGCATTTTGTGTGCTCCTACAAGGCGGACGGTCTGGTGGTGGCCACTCCCACGGGATCGACGGCGTATTCGCTCTCGGCTAATGGGCCTATAATTTTCCCGTCGGTGGCAGCATTATGCATCACGCCGATTTGCCCTCACATGCTTACCAACCGGCCTGTAATCGTACCGGACACAAGCGTTATTAAAGTCAAAAATTTGGCTGCTGATGGCGAGGCCTATCTCACTGCGGACGGGCAGGTTGGTGAGCCCCTCAAACAGAACGATTCGGTGGTCTGCCGCAGCTCTTCATATGTGCTGCAACTGATTCGCCCCCCCAGGATGCTGTTCTTCGACGTTCTGAGGCAGAAGCTACGTTGGGGGGAGAGATGAGACGTCTGCCCCTGGCGGGGTGGATTCTCGTCGGGATGGGAGCCGGTGTCTTCATCGGCCTTCTGGCTCCTGATTTCGCCATCGCGCTATCCCCGGTAAGTAACGTATTCCTCAGGCTGATTAAGTCAATCGTGGCGCCCTTGATTTTTGCCACTTTGGTGTCGGGCATTGCAGGCGCTGGGAGCATGAGGGTGATGGGACGGATAGGCCTCAAAGCGATTGTCTACTTTGAAGCTGTAACCACTGCCGCGCTCGCAGTGGGCCTGGTGGCAGTTAACGTGGCCCAGCCCGGGGCAGGTCTCCAACTGGCGGCCGTAAGCTCAGTGGGAAATGAATTGGCCCGGCCTCAAACTATGTCCACGTTTTTTGAGCACGCCTTCCCAGCCAGCATTGTGGATGCAATGGCCCGCGGAGAGGTGCTCCAGATAGTGGTATTTGCCTTCTTGTTCGGCTGCGCCTGTAGCGCTGCCGGAACGGGCGCGAAACCGGTGGTGGGGTTCTGCGAATCACTGGTCCAGGTGATGTTCAAGTACACGACATACGTAATGTGGCTCGCTCCTGCTGGGGTATGCGCCGCCGTTGCAGTCACCCTTGGAAACCGTGGTTCTGCAGCATTAATAAGTCTGGGAAAACTGGTCCTCACAATGTATGCGGCGCAGGCTGTTTTTGTAGTTGGAGTGCTGGGCGCCGTGATATTAATTGCACGAATCCCCTTGGTCCACTTCTGGCAGGCAGCCAAAGAGCCGTTCTTGATCGCCTTTACAACCTCATCGAGCGAGGCGGCTTTGCCCCGGGCGCTTGAAAATATGGAGCGTTTTGGCGTTCCCAAGCATATAGTCTCCTTTGTCATTCCCACCGGATATAGTTTTAACCTAGACGGTTCGACCTTATACCTGGCGTTGACCTCTGTGTTTGTTGCGCAAGCGGCCGGAATTGAACTCCCCGTAAGCCAACAGGTGCTTATGATGCTGACGCTGATGCTTAGCAGCAAGGGAGTGGCTGGTGTGCCGCGTGCTTCCCTTGTGGTGCTGGCAGGAACTCTTGCTACGTTTCATCTCCCAGTGGATGGGGTGGCTGTACTGCTAGGGGTCGATGCCATTCTTGACATGGCTCGCACTTCGGTAAATGTACTGGGTAACTGCCTCGCCGCTGCGGTCGTCGCACGTTGGGAAGGGGGCCGGATCCAACAAAACGAGGCTGTAGTGCGGTTGTAAACTATGTTCGTGCGGTTCGAGTCTGCGGCAGAAGCGCCTCAAGGGGACGCCAAAGGAAAATTTTCTTTTAATTTGGCCGCCCTTGTTTTCATTTTTGTCATTGTGGTGGTTGCGATTCCCACGGCCGGATATTTGGACTACCACCGCTATGAAAAGTTGTTTCGGATGCAATTTGAGGAGCAACTGTCTTATGTAGCGGATCTCAAGGCACGAGAGATTTCAGACTGGCTTAGAAACTGCGAAACCGAGGGGCTGCTGATTACAGTCAATTCCCCTTTGGCGGCCGTGGCAGAAACATGGTTTCAAAATCCTAGTAACCAGCATGCGAAAGCAGATCTCCTCCGATGGATGGAAGTGCTCAAAAAATCATCGGGCTACGAAAAGCTTTTACTGCTGGATCGCAAATCCGAAGTCTGCCTGTCGGTGCCCCCTCGTGGCGTAAGCGTTTCCCCGGCGATGAAACAACATGCTGGCGCCGTGCTGGTAACTGGCCGGCCAGCGCTCGTTGAGCTGCCACGGGACACGAATGGCAATAGCGTTTTGAGTCTGTTCGCGCCTCTGATCAATTACAGCCGGCGGAGCCAGGTCCGTGTTGGCGTAATGGTCGCACAAGTAGACCCAGGCCGATTTTTCGCTCCGTTGACTCGGTCTTGGCCAGTGCCGAGCAGGACGGCTGAAACGTTACTGGTGAAGCGAGAAGACGACCATGTGGTGTACCTTACGGAGCCGCTCCATAAAGGGTACATGCAACGTGGTTTGCACTCGCCGATGAGCCATTCTCACCTTCCTGAAGTATTAGCCGTGAACGGGCGGGAAGGCGTGGTCGAGACAACAGATTACAGGGGAGTCCCTGTAATTGCCGCGCTGAGGGCTGTGCCCGATTCCACCTGGCGCCTGGTCGCGAAAATGGATGCGCAAGAGATTCGTGACCCTCTGAGCCAGCGAGCGCGTCGCACGCTGGGAGTAGTGGGACTGTTGATCCTGACCGCGGCATTAAGCGCTGTCTTCTACATAAGGAAGCAAAGGTTGCAATTCCGGCTCGACCTTGCGCAGGCTGCTTTGTCCCGCAAAATACTTGACCGGCACTATGAGGAAATGGCAAAGCGGGCCAATGACGTTTTGTTGTTGCTAGACGAAGAGGGACGAATTATAGCCGTCAATGATAGGGCTGTTGCAGCGTACGGATATAGCCGCGAAGAGATGTTGCAGCTCAGCATATGGAATCTAAAGGCCTCCCAGTCTTCTGTGGACTTGGGCAAATTGCTCGAGGCGATTCAGTCAGCTGACGGATATGTGTTTGAAGTGGTGCATAGGAGGAAGAATGGAGAGGCATTCCCGGTGGAAGTGAGCGCCCGGATGATGGAGATGGAAGGCCGGAAGTATTTCCAGGCGGTTATCCGGGACATTACGGAAAGGAAAAGGATTCAGGAACAGATTGCTTCCTCTGAACGCAAATTCCGCCTGTTGTTTGAACGATCAAATGACGGAATTTTGTTGCTGGATGGTCCTACTGTAGCTGACTGCAATGTGAAAGCTGAGGAGCTTTTCGGAGTTTCTCGAGCCGGCTTGGTCGGCAAGAAAGCCTGGGAGTTGTCGCCGGACTCTCAGCCTTGTGGCCGATCTTCACAGGAGATGGCGCTGGAAGGCATCCGTCTGGCTGTCGAGGGAAAGACACTGCTGCTTGAATGGAAATGTAAAAAGGCGTCGGGGGAACTGTTTGATGCAGAGATCAGCATGAACGCAGTGGCAGTGGATGGCCAGCCGCTGGTGATAGTGGTCTTGCGGGATGTAACGGAGCGAGTCAGGAACGCGGAGGCCCTGCGCATCTCAGAAGCGAAATACCGCAGCCTCGTGGAAAACATTCCTGTTATAACCTACCTGTTGACACCGGACGAAACGTTTACTCCCCTTTACGTGAATCCACAAGTGGAAATGCTGCTTGGTTTCCGTCCGGAGGAGATCCTGGCTGATTCCGCTCTGATCAGGTCGCGCCTGCACCCTGAAGACCGTGAAAGGGCCCGACAGGCGCTTACGCGCGTTTTTACGGCAAATGGCCCCGTGGAAGCCGAGTATAGGATTTTTAGGAAAGACAATACGATGCGCTGGCTCAAAGACACCGCAGTTCTCGTGCGCGATGAGGCAGGAAAGCCGCTATTTATACAGGGCGTCGCGGTGGATGTGAGCGGAACCAAATTTGCAGAGGAAGAGATCCGGAAACTATCAAGCGCCCTGGAACACAGTCCGGCATCTGTGATGATCACAGATGCTGGGTCGAAAATCGAATATGTTAACCCGCGGTTTACGGAGGTGACCGGTTACAGCCGCGAAGAGGTAATAGGGCGGAATCCGCGCTTTTTGCAGTCGGGAGGGACTCCACAGGAAGAATTTGACCGACTCTACCGGTCAATATGCGCAGGCCATGTGTGGCATGGCGAATACCGGAACAGACGAAAGAACGGGGAAGTTTACTCAGAAAGGGCTGTAATTTGGCCCATCCAGGACCAAACGGGGAAAATCACCCACTTCGTGCAGGTCAGTGAGGATGTTTCTCGAGAGAAGGCGATGGAAAGACAGCTTCAGCTGACCCAGAAGATGGAGACTATCGGTCGCATAGCAGGTGGTATTGCCCATGATTTGAACAACATTCTTACGGTTATCGCGGGTTATGCTGGGCTGGCTCTCGCGAAACTTGAAGGAGACGCTTCGCTCAAGAGTGGTATTAACGAAATTGCTGCAGCAGCAGAGCGCGGAGCTTCTTTGACCCGGCAGCTTCTCTTATTAGGGCGGGAACCGCACAAAGAAACGGGGATTGTGGAGCTGGACGGCGTGATTGAAGGGATGCAGAGGATGTTGCGGCACCTCATAGGAGAGAAGGTGACCTTGATGGTATCGCTTGACTCCAAACCCGGCAAAGTAAGAGCAGACCCCGCACAGATTGTTCGGATGGTTGTCAATCTGGCTGCCAATGCCGCCGATGCGATGCCTTCTGGAGGTACGCTCCGGATTGAGACGCGCAGAATCCCGACCGACAGTTCAAACGCGCCGCGGTTCGCGAATTCCGGAAATGGCAGCTACATCCGCCTTATCGTTTCTGATACGGGTGTAGGGATGGATGAAGAGACGCAGGCTCACCTTTTCGAGCCTTTCTTCACTACCAAGAAGCGCGGAACCGGGCTAGGCCTTTCCAACGTATACGGCATAGTCCAGCGAAGCGGTGGGCATATCGAAGTGAGCAGTGAACCGGGGCAGGGAACCACTTTCACAATCTGGTTTCCCCAAGTGGTGGAGGATCTTTCCCGCCAGGAAGCCGAGGTGAAGCAGGCTACGGCGACTACAGCAACGGTCCTGGTGGTGGAAGATGAAACTGGGATGCGGAGCCTTGCCCGAGACGTGCTGGAGGCACACGGTTTCAAGGTGTTTGTGGCGAGCGGACGCGATGAAGCACTCAGAGTGTTTGCGCTTCATGCAAGTACGATTGACTTGTTGCTGGTCGATGTTGTCATGCCCGAGGTAGAGGGACACAAGCTGGCGGAAGAGTTGATTGCGCGGCGCGCTGGGTTGAAAGTGTTATATATGTCCGGGTACGAGAAGGAAACCCTGGCGCGCCGGGGCTTTATAGCGGCGGAGGCGATATTTTTAAGTAAGCCATTTGAACCGGCTGGGCTTGTTGCGAAAGTTCGCGAAGTTCTGGAAGGAGGAAGTGCACATGCCAGGTAATGGTTCAGGGGGAATGAATGCAGCGTTAACGTATGAGGAATACCGGTGTCTGGTCGAACAAGCGCCTATTATGATCTGGCGCTCCAATATCACGGCAAAGTGCGATTATTTCAACGACCGCTGGCTGCGTTTCCGTGGCCGCTCGATGGATCAGGAGATTGGAGACGGGTGGGCAGACGGGGTGCACGAGGGGGATCTCGAGCGCTGTCTTCGAACTTACCTTGAAGCCTTTCAGAGGCGGGAAGTGTTTGAGATGGAGTATCGTCTTCAGCGCTATGACGGAGAATACCGCTGGGTTTTTGACCGTGGTGCGCCGTACCGCAGCCCGCGTGGAGAATTTGCAGGATATATCGGGAGCTGTATAGACATCACCGAAAAAGTGGAGGCACAGGAGGCGTTGCAGCGTGCCCGTGAGGCGGAATTACGCAACTTGCGCGGGCTTCTGCCCATCTGTGTCCGGTGCAAGAGGATCAGAAACGACAAGGGCTACTGGCAACAGGTTGAAGTTTACATCAGCGAGCACTCGGAGGCGGATTTCAGTCACGGGATTTGCCCCTCTTGCCTGCTTGCGACGCTGAAGAATGACCTGTAGCCGGTAATGGCTCTTTGCGCTGAGCGGACGGGGACCTGGGGCGCGGAGATGATAGATGCATACTGGTTCGTGCCATCACCGCGCGGAGAAACTTCTCTACCTCGTCTTCGGGAATCCTCCAGCGGAATTTCACCGTGTTGCCGATGGTCTTTAAGTCCAGGGTGTTCAACAGGGACCAAATTTGATAGCCCTGGTGATCCTCACGGCTCGCGGCCACAAGCCCTATGAAAAAACGGGCCACATCGGCGAGCGCAATGGCATCCTTATCGGATCGCGTGATGGCTTGCCCGCTGATTTCCACAAGCGGGCCGCATTGAACGCCTCCGCTTATTTCCTGTATCGTCCTGAGGAGCTCACCCTTCATTGCAGCTTGGAGTGTTTCATCGGTGAGTTGATCTGCCCACTCTTGGGCCGATGCTAGCGACAGCCACCACACGTCATAATGCTGGCTCAACTCTGATATTCGCGTGGCGACACGCGGGTTCGGGCTTACTGGTGATGCCTGCCGGTCAACGATTTCCTGTAGTACGCCAGCTTCCGCTACGACGCCGATCCGATTATTCAGCAATGCAAACCAAGAGCGGTTGAGGCGGCGAGGCACGCTGGAAGGTGGAGCGGTTCCCACGCCTCGCAGAACAATCATTGGCACACCTTTGTAATGCCGCACGGCGGTTGCTGATCTATGTGCCGCGTTCAGAACCTTTTGCTGTTCGAACGTGCCACGCAGCAAAAACGCGGTTTTGTTCTCTTTAGGATTTCCTGAGCCGATAATGAGAACCTCCTCGACATCCCGCCGCGGGTCTAATCCGATTTCGCCAATAAATCTTTTTATGCCCGGACCTGCAGACTCCATTTGCGAGAGAAACACCTGACCTTGTGGGGAAGCTTTAATCCGGTCGACCTGGATACCAACAAGCACACGGGATTCCGGCAGAACCAGGTTCGTCAGAGTAACGTCGGCGGAGGGCGCCGAAACAGCCTGCGGGGAAAAGCACACCATTAGCGTGATCAACCCCAAGAGAAACATTTTCCGTGATGCGTTATAGCCACGTTGCAAAAAGGAGCGACCGCTTTTTTTAAAGCGCGATGGGAATTTGTTCGAGGATTTCAATGCCGAAGCCTTCCAGTCCCACCACCTTTCGTGGATGGTTAGACAGCAGCCGGATCGCTTTCAGGCCAAGATCGGATAAAATCTGGGCGCCGATGCCGCACTCATGCTGTAGCAGCCTTTGCCCGCCCGCCGTAGTGTAATGCATAAACTCACGGCTGTGGACGAGCAGTTCTCCAACGCCGCAGGCATCTCTTTCAATCTGCAGTCCAGGGCTACTGGCATGAAGGTACACGAGCACGCCTGAGTTTGCGGCTGCGATACGTTCGAGCGAGCCCTCTAACACCCGGCCGCAATCACACTGGGTGGAATGAAATACGTCCCCGTACGTGCACCGTGCGTGCATACGCACCAGTACTCCCCGGGGATCTACCAGGTCGCCGCGAACCAGGGCAAGGTGTAGCTCGGGAGTGGCCTCGCTGGAATACGCAATACTACGAAACGGGCCGAACCGGGTTTCAATCTGGCCCTCAGCCACGCGGTGAATGAAGCGTTCGTGGCGAAGGCGGTAGCGAATTACTTCCGCTACCGAGATCATCTTCAGCCCGTGGCGGGAGCAAAACTCTTCGAGCTGCGGCACGCGCGCCATGGTTCCGTCCTCATTCATGACTTCGCAGATGACGCCGGCAGGTGTTAGCCCTGCCAGCCGCGCCAAATCGACGGCGGCCTCTGTTTGGCCGGCTCGGACCAGTACGCCTCCTTCACGCGCCCGTAAGGGGAATACGTGACCGGGGCGCGCCAGATCTTCGGGCCTTGCCGAGGGATTGATGGCTGTCAGAATAGTATGTGCGCGATCGGCCGCGGAAATCCCGGTAGTTACGCCCTCTCTGGCGTCTATTGACTCGCAAAAGGCGGTTCCGAACCTCGAAGTGTTGCGAGGGGCCATCAGCAATAAATGAAGTTGCTCGCAGCGCTCAGGCGTAAGCGCAAGGCAGATCAAGCCGCGGCCATACTTTGCCATAAAATTGATATGAGCCGGGGTAATCTTCTCCGCTGCGACCGTTAGGTCGCCTTCATTTTCCCGGTCTTCATCATCTACGACTATGAGCATGCGCCCGGCGCGAAGATCGTCGAGCGCCTCGGGAACGGAAATAAAAGGCATTACTCGTAATATAGAAGAATGCCCGGAGCGGAGCAAAGCAGTCGGAACTCTCCAATCGCCACAGCGCCTGTGCGCACATGGCTATTTGTCACTTTCTTTTTTCCCGCACACGGTCGAGGCGACCGTCAGCCCCAGCTTTGCGCAAGCTTTAGAAAACCCGAAATTGAGAGGCCTTCTAATTCAAGGCCTTCGGGCCACCAGAATGAGCGACAGACCTTGCCATGGTAAGAATGAATCAACGCGCCGCCAAAGCCAGACCGTTTTGTCGAACAGCTTGAGCGCGAGTTTCGGAATGTAGCTTCGCCTCAATACCCGGCCGTAAAACCACCATGCAGGGGTTCCGATTTTATTGAGGTGGTGAATGCGTTCTACAAGTAATCCTTGCTGCTCTAATAGCGTGCGTATTTCTTCGAGCCGAAAACGCCGTTTTTGCCCCATGGTCCGGTCGATCCCGGTATACAGGCCAGGCCCTTGCGGCACAAGGACCAGAAGCACGCCACCTGGCCGTAGCGTCCGTGATAAGCCGCGGACTGTTGCAGCCGGGTGGTCGATGTACTCCAGAATATTGAGGCACAATGCTGTGTCGAACTGTCCGACGAATTCCTCAAAATCAGAGACCGATGAAGGATTAATCTTGCGCACTTCGACGTTCGGAGTTCGCAAAAAGCGGTTGTTAAGAGCGTGCAGAAACAATGCGTCTGTTTCGGCGGCGACGTAACGCAGTCGTTTTGACATCAGGCGGGCTGTTATGTTCCCAATGCCTGCTCCCACTTCAATAACCGTGTCACCAACCCAGGGGCGAAGGACACGAGCCATCCAGCTCAGGTACTGCGGCGTACCGGTCAGGCTTTTAAGAACACCGCGACCGTATGGTTCGACATAAAGGTCGTCTATGAGCCAAAAACGCAGAATCACACCCAGAGCAATTAGCCCGTCCTTCCATCCGATTTTCTTGCCTTCTTCATAAGTCCGGCCATGGTAGCTGATCGGGACCTCGTAGATCCTTAGGTTTCTTTTGGCGCACTTCATTACAATTTCGGGTTCAAAGCCGAAACGGTTGGAGCGGATCGGAATGCTCTTGAGTATATCTGTGCGGAATACTTTGTAACAGGTCTCCATGTCGGTAAGATTCAAGTTGCAGAAGACGTTACAAACCAAAGTCAGGAATTTGTTCACCATGGAGTGGCGGAAGGGTAAGACACGAATCTGCCTACCTGCGAGGTAGCGGGAGCCGAAAACGGCGTCGGCGTAGCCATCAAGGAGGGGACGGAGTAATTGAGGATATTCCGAAGGATCGTATTCAAGGTCAGCGTCCTGGATAATACAGAAGTCTCCGGTTGCATGCTGGATGGCCGTTCGGACTGCGGCGCCCTTCCCGAGGTTTACCGAGAGGCGGAAGAGACGAATACGCGGGTCGGTTCGGGCAAGCCGTTCCAGGATTGCGCTTGTTCCGTCGTTAGAGTGATCATCTACTACGATTACTTCACGCTCCATCGATTCTGGCAAAGGGGCGGCAAGCACCTGCGCCAAGCTTCGCTCGACTACAGTTCGCTCGTTGTAGACCGGAACGAGAATTGAAAGTTTCATGGGAATCCATCAGTATAATAAGCTCCGTCCCGCTGACGTAGGCTATCCGCCGCTCGGCCGCCAAAAATCACTTGTCAGCTATCGTGGCTACATGGGGTTCTTCCGGGCTTCTTCAATCGAGATGTGGTTCGCTTCCAAAATCTTGCTTGTGGCTCTGTCCAGAGCGGTACGGGCTTTGGCGAGAGCGGCGCGCGCCGCGACTTCGGTAGAACGGGCTTGCGCGAGCGCGCTCTGCGCCTGAATGAGAAAATAACTCGTCGAGGCTCCGGCTTCGAACTTGGCTTGCTCAGCTTCGAGCGATTCCTCCTGGTAACGCCGCGCTTGTTTGGCCGCTTCATAGGCACTGCGGGCCCGCCGCAGAGAGATCAGTGCGTCTTCGACTTCCAAACGGGCTTGGGTCTGTAATTGCTGCAACCGCACCTCTATCTGCCGGCGAATCCACTCGTCGCGAGCTAAGTCCGCCTGAGCCACGCGATTGTGTAATGGAAGCGCCAGCTGAATGCCTGCCGAATAGGTAGGATAATTCCGGCGAAGAATTTGACTGAGCGCCGTGGAGTATCCGCCGGCAAAGGTAGGATCCGGGTTGGCGACCAAAGGATTCAACTGGCCGGCCAGCCCACTGTTTTGAGCACTGAGAACCAGGTCCAATTGAGGTCGCACTGCACTTTTGACGCCTTCGATGCTTAGGTCGGCGTTGAGCAGTTGCAAGGTGGCCTGTTGAATGTCAGGACGGTTTTCGAGTGCCAGTTTCAATAGTTCCTCTTCGGACTGGGACGGGAGTTCCGATTCGCGTAATGGCGTGACAGGGATGATGGAGGCGGCGCGCACTTCCGGATCGGCGTTACCGCGTCGCGTGAGCACCGTTTTCAGGATGGCCTCCTGCTCTTCCAACTGACCCCGGGCCTTTTCCAGGTCAAATTTTGTCGAAAACACCTGCGCTTTGGCGCGCGAGAGTTCAACGCTAGCCAGGGTGCCTTCTTCGACTTGGGCGGCAGTGTCAGCCAAAAGCTTTTGCGCCTCGGCGTAAATTTGCTCCTTAACGCGAACGTCTTCGTACAAAGCCTCGAAGTCAGCATACAGGCGGGTTACCCCGTAAACTGTGTTAATTAACTGCTGACGAAATAGAAGGTCAGAGATTCGGAGTTCGTTCGCAGCTATTTGTTGATACCGCCTGTTTACCTTGATTCCGAACCCACGTAACAATGGTTGGGTCACAGTAAGAGAAATAGCTGCGGTGGTGTATGGATTGTAGTTACTGCGTAGTGAATTGGAGTTCACACGTGTATTGTCGAATGCCGTAAATAGTTGAGTCCCCGGGCCAAATCCTTGCTGATAGGCAAATCCGGCGGAATAGGTTTCCGCCACCAGTGTCGGAAGTCCGGACAGAAGCGGGCTGGTTTGCGTTGTTGTTTGATGGAGCCAGTTCGTACGCATGCTGGCTATAGGATCAAACTGAGGGATTGAAGTCCCTGTGCTCAACGGGATATTGCCAAGCAAATTCAAGTTGGACTGGATGCGGCCGAGTGCCCCGGTTTCCAGGGGGTTGGTAGATACCGAACTACCTGGGATCGTCCGTTGGGTCGCCGTTTGCAGCGTGGTGACCGGACCGCCCACGCCCGCCGGGGCTTCCGCAAGCGTGTAATCCAACCCGCGCGTAATTCCTCCGCCACGTGCGCGTTCAAGTTCCGTTTGGGCAATGAAAAGGTTGTTACGCTGGATCTGCACATCAAGGTTGTTCTCAATCGCCAATGCGATGGCGTCATCGAGCGAAAGATACAGGTTGCCACCGCGAATTACCTGGGCGAGGCGGGGTGAGTTAGTAAGAGGGCGCCAAGGTGGCAGGGGAGGCGAAGTCCACCGGCGCCAGAAAGGCTCGCCCGAAAGGACGGGTGTAACCAGAAGGGAGACATACAACAGAAAGCTGAGAAAAACTCCAGTAGCTTTGGGCATGGTTTACCTCTCCTCTTTTTCAGAGTTTTGCTTTTGTCTGCTGGGGGCGGATGCAGAAGTGTGCTCGGAAACTTCCCGGGCTTGCACGGCCACATTTTCCCTGACTTCATCGCCAGGATTTACTGCAAGTAATTCATCAGGGCCAACTCCCCCGGAAATTTCCAATGTCGTGCCATCGTCCCTCACTATGGAAACCGTTTGGTAATGAACACGTCCATTACGGATGACAGCTACCTGCGGTCCGGCCGAGCGCAACACCAGAGTGTCGCCGGGAATCATCACAGGGGGATGTGCCCGCTGAATTTTTAAGCGCACGCGGGCGTACATGCCGGGCAAGAGTTTACCCTGCGGGTTCGGTACGCGCACTTCGACCAAAAGCGTGCGGCTGGAAGGATCCAGTGCCTGTGAGGTTCTCTCTACCCGACCTGGGAAAGTCTGTCCGGGCAGATCAGCTACCATGACTTCAGCCGGAAGCCCGGGGAAAATGTCCCCCGCATTGGCCTGCGGTACGTTGATATAGGTGCGCAGAGAGAAGGTTTGGGCGATTCGGTAAAGCATAGTTTGTCCTGCAGTAATAAGCGCGCCTGTATCTACGTTACGCAAGGTAACTACGCCGGCGAACGGCGCCCGTACTAATTTATAGCCTTGCAGGTCTTCCAAACGATGAAGATTGGCTTCAGCCACTGCCACATTTTTGCTCGCGGCCAGTAGGGCACGATTAAGCGCCTCGACTGCCGCCAGTTGCGCATGGTATTGCGATTGGAATTGATCGTTTTCCTGGCGAGAGACTGCACCTTTCAGTAAAAGGCCATTCCAGCGGTGGGCAGTTAAGCGTGCGAGCTCCAGGTTCGCCCGCCCCTGTTCCAGGTTTGCGGCGGCCTGCTCACGGGCGGCGTAAGCCTGCTCGACGGCAGCCCGTGCCTGCGCAACCTGCTGGTCCAGTTCGGGAGCTTCGATTTCAGCGAGCACTTGGCCGGCGGCGACCCGGTCACCAATGTCTGCCAGGCGGCGCTTGAGGTAACCGTCCGCCCGCGGCAGTACCGGAGCTTCCGTTACTGCCTGGATAGAGCCAGGTAGCTCCAAGGTAACTTCACGTGGAGCCAGTTTTGAACGTTGCACGATGACTACCGGCAAGGCGTTTGCCGTTTGGCGCGACTCCGCGAGAACTTCGCTCAATCTCTTTTGCCGGGGAAGATAACCAGCCACAAATACTCCCAGAACAAGGACAACCAAGGCTGAAAATAGTGCCGTGATTACACTGCGGGATGGTCGCCTCAGGGGCGGTAGCTCAGTTTCTGCGTGCGGCTTGAGCCGTTCCATTTTTTCTTTTAGCTGCTCGATCTCAATCCGAAGCCGTTCTTCCCGGGGATCCCGGCCCGGTTCAGACTGCGCATGTGGTTCTTGGTGGTTCATACTATCCTGCCTATAATTCAGTTCAGAGATTTGTCGCGGGCAACTCGCCTTCGTGTTCTTCCAGGAAAATCTGCTTGTCCCGGTCCACTGGTGGACGTTTTCGCAAGCGGCTGTAAATGACCGGGACGACCAGTAACGTGGAAACCGTAGCAATTAGTAACCCGCCAATGACAACGCGGCCAAGGGGAGCATTCTGTTCCGCTCCCTCACCGATGCCAAATGCCATGGGCAGCATTCCGATAATCATGGCTGCAGCAGTCATCACCACGGGACGAATGCGGGTAAACCCTGCAGCAAGTGCGGCTTGCCGTGGTGGTACACCGCTCAACTGTTCGTCATTGGCGAAGACAACCACCAGGATGCTGTTGGCGGTGGCTACACCGATGCTCATGATGGCTCCCATCAGAGAGGGAACATTGAAAGTTGTTTGCGTAAGGAAAAGAGCCCAAACGATACCTGCCAGAGCGCCAGGCAGAGCCATCAGGATGATAAAAGGATCCAGCCAGGACTGGAAGTTGATCACCAACAAAAGATACACAAGGATTATGGCGCCTAGCACACCCATACCTAGCCGGAGGAACGATTCCTTCATTGTTGCGGCCTGACCGCGCACCGCAAGAGAAAGACCACGCGGCAATTTAGCCTCATGCCTCTTCATAATCTTTTCCACCTGTGACGTGACCGTTCCCAAGTCGGTGCCCGCGACGTTGGCATAGACATCGAAGACAGGCTGCACGTTGTAGTGATTGATGATCTGCATAGTCTCTCCGCGAAAAACCGTCGCAAAATTGGAAAGCAACTGCGTGCTGTTGGGCAGGGCTCCAGGATTACCGTAGGCGGGGGAAGTCTTGCTGCCGACAGTGCCGATTGAGCTCACGGAAGCGCCGGCGATGCCAGTAAGTGCGTCCGGAGTCCTTGTAGAGACGACGCCCGAGTTTGAACCGATTGGAGTGTGCAATAGATCGCTCATAGACCTAAAAAGATAAATAGGCGTCTGGACAGCGACCTGATAGTTCACGCCCGTTTCAGGATTCAGCCACTGGTTCGGTGCAACTTGACTGCTAGAGCTTAGTGAAATGAGCAGGCTACTGGCGACATCACGTTGCGTGAGGCCAAGTTGAGAAGCTTTAGTCCTGTCCACGTCTACACGAATTTCCGGCGCGTTCACTACCTGATGAATATGAACATCAACCGCACCCGGGACTTTTTCGATATCCGCGGCGAGCTGTTGCGCTACACGGTATGCTGCCTGTTGATTACGGCCTACTACCTGGACGTCGATCGGAGCCGGTAACCCAAAGTTAAGGATCTGAGTGGTCATGTTGGCCGGCTCGAAGTAAAAAACCACGTCAGGAAACTCTTGTCTTAGGAGCTTCCGGAGTAGTAGCTCATATTCTTTTACCGGACGCCGGTTTTCTCCCTTGAGGGAAATGAGGATTTCCCCATCGCTGACCCCTATGGTGGGACTGTCTCCGTAAGCAAGGTTGGTGCTACCTACTGGTAAGCCAATATTGTCCATGATCATCTCCAGATTTTCGGACGGAATCACTTTACGGACGACCGACTCAATGCGGGCGAATATGCGCTCGGTTTCCTCCAGCCTACTGCCTGCCGCCGCGCGCGCATGGAAGCGCATCTGCCCCGCATCCACTTCAGGAAAAAAGTCCTCACCCACCATCGGAGCCAAGGCCAACGAGCCTACGCAGAACAGGACAAACAAGGAAATGACTAATTTGTGGTGATCCAGCGCCCAGTCCAACCACCCGGCATAGATTGCGCGAAGCCTCTCAAACTGCCGGTTAAAAGCATGGTGCAGGCGCCACAAAAAACTGTTTTGGGCCGCGTTGTTTTCATGATGGCCTGCCTGGTATAGATGCGCCTCTTGTTCGAGAAAAAAGTGCACCATGGTCGGTACAAGTGTTCGGGAAAGGAAATAGGACGCAAGCATGGCGAAGACCACCGCCGCAGCAAGAGGCGTAAAGAGGAATTTCGAAGCTCCCTGCAACAAAAACACCGGCACAAAAACGATGCAAATCGACAGGCTCGAAACAAAGGTCGGAACAGCGATCTGCATTGCGCCGTCGAGCACAGCGCGAGTAAGCGGCTTCTTCATTGCCAGATTGCGATGAATGTTTTCAATGGTCACCGTGGCGTCGTCCACCAGGATGCCAATGGCCAGTGCAAGTCCGCCAAGCGTCATCACATTGATCGTTTGGTTTAACAGCTTCAGGACGGCGATCGACGCCAAAATAGACAACGGTATTGAGACACAGATAATCACTGAACTGCGCCAGCTACCCAGGAAGAGCAATATCATCAAACCTGTAAGGATGGCGGCAATGATCGCCTCTTTGAGCACACCCTCTATAGCCGCTCGAACAAAGATGGATTGATCAAATAGTTGCTTTACGCGCAAAGACGGTGGGAGACCGGCGAGAATCTTGGGCAGTGTGGCCTTCACTTTATTCACAATATCGATGGTGGATGCCTGGCCATTCTTAAGAACCACCATCAGAGTCCCCCGCACGCCGTTCATCCGGACAAGGTTGGTTTGTACGGAATACCCGTCGCGCACTTGCCCTATATCTTTGATAAGCACGGTGGCGCCGTTCACGGTACGTACGGGGAGATTATTTAGCTCTTGTAACCTAAGGGGACTGGAATTCAGTCGGACTACATATTCACGGTTGTCTAATCGCAACAGACCACTGGGCAGAATCAGGTTCTGGAGATTGAGCGCATTGGACACGTCCAATGGCGTAAGCTGCTTGGCGTAGAGCTTTTCAGGATCCAAATCTACCATGACTTGCCGGTAGCGTCCCCCGTATGGAAGTGGAACAGACGCCCCTTGTACGGTCGCCAATTGGGTGCGAATGAAGTTCAGCCCATAGTCATAAATCTCCTGTTCGCTCAAGGTATCACTGCTTAAGGCGAGTTGAAGAATGGGTACCGTGGCTGCGTCGTACTTGAGTACATTCGGCGGAAAGATTCCCGGGGGCAGAATGCGCAGCACAGTTTGGGCTATTGATGAAATCTGTGCGACGGCCAGGTCGATTTTGACGTTTGGTTGGAAATAAACCCGAGTTACAGAAACACCAGCGTAGCTCTGTGACTCGATATGCTCGATATCATTTACCGTAGTCGTCATCGCGCGTTCAAACACCGTAACGATGCGCTTTTCCATCTCGTCCGGGGATATGCCATTGAAGGTCCAAACCACGCTTACCACCGGAATGTCGATGTTGGGAAAAATATCGACAGGCATCGAAACGATTGCGGTAACGCCGAGGATGACTATAAAAAGAGCCAGGGCGACAAAAGTGTACGGCCGCCTCAAAGCCAGGCGAACGAGATGCATATAGTATCCTTGGGGTGCGAAATATTAATATACATTCATTTACTGTATTGCTGGAATTCTTTGCTCCAGCCCGTTTGGTCGCCGTGAAAAGCCATTCCTCATGCCGTAAAAAAACCGGCCGTGTGCCTGTGAAGGTATTACATTTATTGTCAGTTACTTGTCGGCTATTGGATTACGCTGGAAAGAAATCTACCAGTGTAAGATTCTTTAGCCGCGGCTATTTGCTCCGGGGTGCCTTGCGCCACAATGTAGCCGCCTTGATCACCCCCTTCAGGCCCGAGATCGATCACCCAGTCGGCGTGCCGGATAACTTCCAGATTATGTTCAATGATAAGAATGCTGCCTCCGTTCTGTATGAGCCTCTGGAACGCATCCAGTAGCTTGGCAATGTCATCAAGGTGCAGTCCAGTGGTGGGCTCATCGAATATATATAACGTTCCTTGCGAACTAGCTTGAGCCAGGTGAGCGGCCAACTTGACCCTCTGGGCTTCCCCGCCTGAAAGCGTCGTTGCGGACTGGCCGAGTCGCAGATATCCTAGCCCGACATCGTCAAGCACCTTCAGCTTTGAATACAGGCGAGAAATGTCGGCAAACAATAACATGGCTTCTTTTACCGTCAGTTGCAGAACCTCGTGAATATTGAGTCCACGGTAACGGACCTCAAGCACGCCGCTTTTGTAACGGGTGCCTTTGCAATCCTCGCATACCAGTTCCACGTCAGCCAGAAACTGCATCTCCACTGTGACAATCCCGTCTCCCTGGCAGGTTTCACAACGGCCGCCAGGAATGTTGAAAGAAAAGTGGCCGGGCGAATAACCTCGGCGCCCTGCCTCCGGAGTCGCTGCAAACAGGCTTCGTATATGGTCGAAAGCCTTGATGTATGTGACAGGATTCGACCGTGGGGTGCGGCCTATTGGCGACTGATCCACCAGGACGACCTGGGTAAGCAACTCTGCTCCCTCAACCCGGCGGCAAACGCGCTTGGGGCCGGCGGCCGGGAATTCCTCTTCAGTTGCTCCATCTGCGTCGGGGGCCTCGGAACGCAATTTTGAAGCCAGCGAACGATAAATCACATCATGGACCAAAGTCGATTTTCCGGAACCGGAGACTCCTGTGACGGCAACCATCATGCCGATTGGAATAGCGACGTCGATGTCCTTCAAATTATGTGCACAAGCTCCTAAAAACTTGACGATACGTTTCGGGTTTACCTGTCGTCTCGGCCAGCCTGGAGATGTTTTTAACTCGCCGCGTAAATAACGTGCCGTCAAGGAATTGATCGACGGGGAAAGCATCGCCTGGAATGGTCCTTGATAAACCACACGACCGCCCAATTCGCCAGCGCCGGGTCCCAAATCGATAATGTGATCTGCGGCGCGCATCAGGTCGGCATCGTGTTCCACTACGATGACGGTGTTTCCAATGTCGCGCAGTTCATGCAAGATACGAATAAGCCGGGCGGTGTCCCTGCTGTGCAGACCAATCGAAGGCTCATCCAGCACATAACAGGTCCCCACAAGGCATGAGCCAAGACACGTGGCAAGCTGGATACGCTGCGCCTCGCCTCCGGAAAGGGTAGCGGACAGACGGTCCAGGGTGATGTATTCAAGGCCAACATTGTTCAAAAACCTGAGTCGCTGGCGGATTTCGACCAGAAGCTTGCCGGCAATAGCTTCTTCCTCCGGGGAAAGGCGGAGGTTTTCAAAAAAAGCCCAGGCAACCTGAATGTTCATCTTGACGACATCGGCGAGTGAACGTCCAGCAACACGGACGTATAACGCTTCCTGGCGTAACCGAGCCCCATGGCAATCAGGACATTCCGTGTAGCCTCGGTAACGGCTGAGGAAAACGCGTACGTGAACTTTGTATTTTTTCTTTTCAAGTTTCTGAAAGAAGCCGCGGATGCCACGAAAACGGCCTTTTCCGTCAATCACGAAGCGTTTTTCTTCCTCGCTAAGGTCTCGGAAGGGAACATTCAGGCGTACATTGCCTGAAGCATGGCGCCTCAGTTCCAAATATGCCCAGCGGTGTTGCGGTTTCGTCCAGGGTTCTATTGCACCTTCCTCGAGAGACAAGGCAGCGTTTGGAATCACGCGCTCCATGTCGTAATCCACCGTATTGCCGAACCCCTGGCAGCGCGGACAAGCGCCCGCAGGGCTGTTGAAACTGAACAATTGTGGGTCCGGCTCCATGAACTCCCGGTTGCAGCGTTTGCAGGCGAATTTTTCACTAAATCGCATTCGTACGAGAGGGCTTGCTCCTGGTTGCTCGAAAAGCACCTCGCCGGCTTCCCGGTAACAAATCTCCACATTGTCTACCAGCCGCTGCCGCACACCGGCGGCGATTATCATTCGGTCAACTAAAACAAAGACGGGCTTTGTAAAGTCGATTCTCAGCAGAGATTCCGGAGTCGAGAACTCGAAAATGGAGCCATTCTGGAATAACCGGTTAAACCCTTTTTTCCTCAGCTCGAATAGGCGGTCGCGTAATGCCTGGGTGTCATACGCACGGGAATCCCCGATAGGGAATAAAACGTGCCACCTGGAGCCTACCGGCTGGGCAAGCATCTTCGCCGCGACGTGGTCCACTGTGTCCCGTTCCACAAGCTGACCACAGTCCGGGCAGTAGGTTCGGCCCACGCGGGCCCATAGCAATCTCAGAAAATCGTAAATCTCGGTGGCGGTGGCAACCGTGGACCGGGGGTTCCGCGTGGTGTTTTTCTGCCTTATGGCGATGGGTGGCGCAAGCCCGTCAATTTCGTCCAGATCCGGTTTCTGTACGCGTTCCAGAAACTGACGGACGTAGGCGGACAGAGATTCGACGTAACGTCGCTGCCCTTCGGCGTAAATCGTGTCAAACACCAGCGATGACTTGCCAGACCCGGATACGCCCGTAACTACGGTCATTAAATTGTGAGGGATGTCAACAGAAATGTTCTTCAGATTATGGACACGCGCCCCGCGGATACGAATAGCGTCCTGCACGTATACAATTATTGTATTCTGGTTGGCTGAATTCTCAATAGAACAAAATGCTCGGCTAATGTTTGATCGGCTTACTATCCGGAGGCTGCTTCTGACGTGGTTTCACGAAGCAGCCCGAAGCTTTCCCTGGAGAAAAACCAGAGATCCGTACCGCATTTGGATTTCCGAAATTATGCTCCAGCAGACTCGGGCGGCGGTTGTGATCCCGTATTACCGCCGTTTTCTGCGACGATTTCCTGATGTCGAGAGTCTTGCGCAGTCGAATGAAACGGAATTGCTTCTGTTGTGGTCTGGACTGGGGTATTATGCGCGCGCCCGTAACCTGCGCAGGGCGGCTATGGAAATCGCCGCCATGGGTGTTTTCCCTGACACCTTCGAAAGGCTGAAGCGACTCCCGGGGGTTGGTGCGTACACCGCAGCCGCGATTGCCAGTATTGCCTTTAACCAGCCACATGCAGTTCTCGACGCCAACGCGATACGTGTTTTCAGCCGGCTTATCGGCGAAAAAGGCGACATACGATCTGCTGTCACCCGTGCGCGGCTGGGCGTTGCCGCAGATGACCTGCTTGACCGTTCACAGCCAGGGCTGTTCAACCAAGCGGTGATGGAACTGGGAGCGACAATTTGCCTGCCCAGAAAGCCGCGCTGTGAGCTCTGCGTGCTCGTCTGCTTCTGTTATGCGGCGCAACGGAATTTACAGGTTAGATTGCCCAGGAAAGCGCAGCGAAAGACCATGGCCGCTGAGGCCAAAAGCCTGTACTTATGTGTACACAAAGGCAAGGTCTTGCTCCGGTGCCGGAACGGGGAAAGACAACTTAATGGGTTCTGGGAACTTCCCGAGGCTGGTCAACTTCCGGGGGCCGAGAAAATTGCGGAGATCTGTTCCTTCCATCACTCTATAACCAACCACCGCTACGAGATCACGGTAATTCGCGTGCGTAGCGGTGGCCGAAAAGAAAATTTTCACTGGGTGCCAATACGCAGCTTAGAGGCAATACCGCTGACCACAGTTGCCCGCAAAGCGCTCAAAGCCGCTTGGGGGTCAGCCAGGAATGGCAGCAACAAATGAGAGAAAGACACTACCGCAGCCACTATAATGTTTTGACAATCAGATGCCTAAGCGTATATTCCGGCTGAGCGCCTTTCTGGTTGCGTTTTGCCTCCATGCAGAAAATATCTGCAAGCCCATGGCGCCGTGCTACTCAGCGGCGAGCATAGTGAACGCGGCCAGCTTTTTAGAAAATTGGCTTGCGCCCAACACGCTAGTTGCAATCTTTGGATCGAACTTATCTTATGTAACCCGCGCCGTAAGCCAGGAGGATGTCCTAGGCGGGCGCCTTCCCGTTCAACTGGGTGGTGTAACTGTGCAATTTGGCCCCAGGCTCGCCCCGCTGTATTACGTTTCACCCAACCAGATCAACGTGTTGGTTCCAGCCAACCTTCTCCCTGGCCCGCATTCCGTCCAGATTGCCCATGATGGTTGGGCGGGTCCCGCTGTGATGGTCGAACTGTCGGACGTTGCGCCGGCGCTTTTTCAGATGGATCGGGCAACGGCGGTTGCCTCACATGAGGATTTTTCCGTAGTTACTCCCGATTCTCCAGCCAGACCCGGCCATTTTGTTACGCTCTGGGCGAACGGGTTAGGCCCTGTAACACCCCCTCTTTCGAACTACGCTCTGATTCCGAGCGAAGCGGCATGGATTACGAGGCTGGTCGAATTCAAAGTCATGTTTGACGGAGTGCCAATAAGCGACGACCGGATCACCTACGTGGGCGTGGCCCCTTGTCTTGCAGGCGTGTACCAAATCAACGTCAAGCTTCCAGACACTGTAGGGCAGGATCCTGAAGTGCGGATATCGCTGGGAGGTAAATCGAGCGTTCCAGGCATTCACATCCCTGTGCGGTCGGAAAACTAACGCGCTAGTAAGTATAACAATTCCGCGAAAGGTCGTCTTTCGTCTGCTTGTGGAAGGTGGGCTACAATGAAGCAGTGGAGGCTCTGTGAGTTGCCGCTACTTGCTCCTAATTGCGACGCTTGCTGCGACCTTAAAGCCGCAGACTTCCGGTGAAGAGGGGACGAAGGCCGGTTCGCGCAAGGTCGAAGAGAGCGCAGCCCATCATTTCGTGATTTTGGCTGGGACGCGCATACCCCTCAGCCTGATTAACAGCGTGAGCACCAAGCATTCTGTTGAAGGTGATCGGGTTTACTTGGAGACTGTGTTTCCAATTATTTCCAATGGCAAGGTGGTCATCCCTCCGGGCAGTTATGTGGCTGGAACTGTTACTCAGGTGAAGCGGCCGGGAAGGATCAAAGGTCGTGGCGAGCTTTTTCTGCGCTTTGACAGCCTCACATTGCCTAATGGAGTCACGCGCGACTTCCGGGCCCGCGTGGGGGGCTTGGACGGTGAATCCACAGACGAACTAGATCGCAGCGAAGGCAAAATCCGTAGTGAGGGCAACAAAAGCGGAGACGCGCGGACAGTGGGCGAAGCTACCGCTGCCGGGACCTCCGTTGGCGTTATCGCCGGGAGCGCTGCGGGACGCTCCGGTCTGGGCGCCGGTGTGGGCGCGGCGGCAGGCGCTACCGCTGGACTAATGGGGGTGTTGCTATCCAGGGGTCCGGACGTTGCCCTACCACGTGGAACAACTTTAGAAATGGTTTTAGACCGGCCGCTGACCTTCACGGCGGAAGAGATAAACTTTACGGGCATGCAGCTTCGTTCGTCACCGCCTCCGGCCGGCACATCTCCGCGTTCTTCTACCAGCAAAGGCTCCTCCGTGCCGATTCCCGGGCGGTTCCCGGGAAACCGCTGGCCGTGACGACCTTCCTTCCTTTAGCGAGCCTGGCCAAACTACAATATGGTGTTTTCCGGAAGTATATTCTCTGGCAGGAGACTCCACTATGAAGCGAAGAGAATTCCTTGGCTCAGTTGTAGCACCCATGGTTTTTACTTCGAAAGCGCAATCTGCGCCCCTGCGGCGGCCGAACTTCATTTTTGTTTACACAGACGACCAGCGCTGGGATGCTATCCGCGCCATTGGCCGGCAAACGTGGCTGCAAACGCCAAATATGGACCGCCTTATGAAAGAGGGGGCATGGTTCCGAAACTCCTTCGTCACGACCTCGTTGTGCTCTCCGAGCCGCTCATCTTTATTAACTGGATGCTACCCTCATAAGACCGGGGTTGTAAATAACGAGCGCAGGAGTCTCCTGAGGGATGATGTGCCTGTGGTTTTTCCCGCATTGCGGGAAGTTGGATATACCACTGCCTATATTGGTAAAGTTCATGTGCCGAATTTTTTGCAAGGTGATCGCGGGCTCGACTTCGTGGCCTCTTTTCCCGATCAGGGCCGATACTTTGAGAACCGCTTCATTGTAAACGGCAAACCAACTCCAACTGAAGGATATATAACGGACCGGATCACGGATTATATGCTGCAGTTCCTCAGGACGCGTGATCGCAACAAGCCCTTCTGCATGTTTGTCGGTCACAAAGCCGTACATGCTAACTTCGAGCCGGATCCGAAATACCTATCGCTTTTCCAGAATGAGTGGATGGGACTGCCGAAAACCTGGGATGATACCTACGAGGGGCGGCCGCCGTATTTGAAGGAACGGCGGAAATCGTGGCACGGCCTGGAAGGTCTTCTTCAAAAATTCAATTGGAGCCAGTTGCAAAGACAAATTGCAGCCTGTCTGGTTTCCGTTGATAACAGCCTCGGCATGCTTTTTGAGGAGCTGCAGCGGGCAGGCGAATTAGACGACACGGTCATTGTATACAGCAGTGACAATGGTTTCTTTGCAGGCGAACATGGTCTCAACGACAAACGCGCCATGTACGAGGACTCTATACGGGTTCCGTATCTGGTGCGCTATCCGCGGCTGATCAAACCGGGCTCAGTTTTTGAGCAGATGATCCTCAATATCGATCTTGCACCCACCATACTGGACTTTGCCGGCGTCGATCGTGCCGCTTACATGCAAGGCCGGTCGTGGAAACCAATTCTCGAGGGGAAGGACCCTGCAGGCCGGAGCGCCTGGCTGTACGAGTACAACTGGGAAAAGCCTTACCCGTGGGATCCCACACAATTCGGGGTTCGAACTACGCGCTACAAATATATACGGTATCCGGAAACAGGTAACATGGATCCAGATTATCCGATGAAAGGGCAATTGCCGTACGAGGAACTCTACGATCTCGAAAGAGATCCACTCGAGATGCGCAACCTGGTACATGACCCAGCTGCGGCGGGGCTATTACGCAAAATGCGGGATTTGGCTAAAAAGCTTATCGAAGAGACTGGGTATCCGGGAGGGTTCCGCTAGTGCACAGGACAAGGAGCTTTGCTCGCCAGTGGCACGTAGTCGGCGTGTGATGAGCATTCAGGGTTGCTCAGTTTGAGTCTGCGGTTCGTTTTTGCTGTACGCCAAATAATACAAAGGCGGCAGAGCAATCAAAGTTAGAAACAGGGTGGAGACTAGCCCGCCAAACACCACTGTAGCTAAAGGTCGTTGCACATCCGAACCGATGCCCGTAGCCAGTGCGGCGGGTGTTATACCCAGCATGGCCACAGTGCCCAGTATTAGCCGCGGTCGGAGCTGTACACGCGCACCCTCCAGCACCGCCTCCCTTAGAGGCTTTCCTTGCTTGCGCAAACGGCCGATTTCGCTTACATAGAGAACTCCTGTCATGACAGCAACGCCGAACAATGCCACAAACCCCACCGCTGCGGAGACGCTGAAAGGAATGCCGCGCAGCTTTAGCGCTGCAATGCCGCCCATGACCGAGAAAGGCACCGTTGTCAAAACCAGCGCACCGTCGCGGAGCGATCCGCAAGCCCAGTACAGCATTCCGAAAATGATGAGCACGGTTAAAGGGAGGATCCACATCAAGCGCCGCCGCGCGCGATCCAAATTCTCGAACTGGCCACCCCAGTCAACCCGATATCCCGGCGGCAGTGTAACGTAGCGTTGGAATGCTCGTTGTGCTTCAGCTACGAAACCGCCCTGATCACGTCCGCGAATATTTGTCCGTACAATCAACATACGCTGGTTCTCACGGCGCGCGATGATAGTTGCCCCATTTGCCACCCCGATGTCGGCTATACGTGACAGGGGAATGCGAGCTCCCTCGGCTGTGGGGATAAGGATGTTGCCGATTTCGCTAAGGCTGCTGCGCGCTTCAGGAATGTAACGTACGACAATGTCGAAGCGGCGGTCTCCTTCATACATCGTCGAAACAGGCTGACCACCGATGGCCAGTTCCACAACTTGCTGGAGGTCGGCAGCAGTAATCCCATAACGGGCAGCTTCCAGGCGTTTGATTTGGATGCGTAGTTGCGGTTGTTCGGTTTCCTGATCAATTGCTGCATCGGCAGAGCCCGGAATGTTCCGGGTGATTTCCAAAGTCTGGTTCCCTAAAGCACGCAATACGCGCACGTCGGGACCACTTAAGATTACGGCCAAATCCGCTGAAGAGCCGGTGACTGCTTCCATAACCATATCGATTATGGGTTGTGTAAAGTTGAATGCGGCGCCTGGGATATGCGAACGAAATTTTCTGGATAACTCTTCGACCAACTGCGCTTTGTGTTTCCCCCGGGGCCACGCGGAATACGGTTTTAACACGATCAAGGCTTCAGTTCTGTTGGGCCCAAAAGGCTCGGTATTGGACGTCTGCCGGCCTGTCTGCGTGGCTACCAGGGAGACCTCTGGTGATTGAAGGGCCAACTTTCTGAGCTGATCAGCAGCCTGCGCGGATTTCTCCAAGGAAATGCCCGACGGCAGGATCATACGGACCCAGATCACGCCTTCATCTAGTTGTGGAAGAAACTCCGTGCCCAACCGGGTTGCCATCCACAAAGAGCCAAGGAAAATTACGCAAACAGCGACAGCGACCGCAAAAGGTCTTTGCAGCAGCAATCGCAGATCCTTTTCGTAACGCCAGGTCAGCCAGGTCATAAAAGGGTTATGCCAAGGGTGAAGCCTCTGAAACAACCAACTGGCAATCGCTGGCACCAGTGTGACCGTGAACAGTAATGACCCCACCAGTGCCGAAGCAATGGTAAACGCCATGGGCATAAACAGCCTTCTTTCAACACGCTGAAGCGTAAATAACGGTATATAGGCTGCAATGAGGATCATCATGGAGAAAACGATCGGCCGCTGAATCTGTAACGCCGCGTCGCCAATCCAGTTGGCTCGTTCCCGCGCCGTCGCCCCCATGGCATCGTTTCCAAGCCGGCGCAGCATAAATTCGACCATTACCAGGGTGCCATCAACGATGATCCCGAAATCGATCGCGCCAAGGCTCAAGAGGCTGGCTGTGATCCCGGCAAGGTACATGCAAATAAAGGCGAACAACAGGGAAAGTGGAACGATTAATGCGGTTAAAACAGCTGCGCGGAAGCTTCCGAGAAAAAACAGCAGCACCAAAAAAACGATTGTTAAACCCTCGGTCAGTGTACGGCCGACAGTGTGGAGGGTGTTATTGACAAGGTCAGTCCTATCGTATATGGGCACAATTTGAACGCCGGCAGGAAGCTTTCCGGAGTTTAGTTCGTTAACCGCTTCTCGTATACCGCGCAACGTCTCGCTGGCGTCGGCGCCCCGGCGCATGACGACAATGCCTTCGACCAGCCCCATGTGGTCGTTTAGGGAAAACACCCCCGTGGGAGGTGCGAAACCAATTCTAATTTTGGCAACGTCCTTAAGAAAAATAGGCACTCCGCCAGAAGAAGCGACGACGACATTTTCAAGGTCTGCGATCGAGCGCAACAGGCCGATACCCCGTACCACCAAAGCTTGCTCACCCGACGGCAATAGTGAGCCGCCGGCGTTTCTGTTATTCGCATTGACCGCTTCAGCGATACGTTGAATGGTTACGTTGTATTTGTAGGCGGCCATGGGGTCCACGGTAATTTCGTACTGTTTGACCAAGCCTCCAAAAGCGAATGCATCCCCAACCCCGGAGACTTGCATCAAACGGGGCGCGATCACCCAGTCCTGGATTTCACGTAACTCGATTGCATTTTTGCCTGGACCCGTCACGACATACCGGTAGAGTTCTCCTGCCGGTGTGGTGGGCGGAGCGAGCGAGGCTTCAACGCCATCGGGTAGTTGGGCGTCCCGCAGGCGTTCTAATACCACTTGCCTCGCCTGGTATTCCTCTACGTCATAGGCGAAAGTCAGGTCGACGACCGAAAGGCCGAAAATCGTCCGGGATCGCCTGCCAATCACGTTGGGGACGCCACTGAGCGCGCGTTCAATGGGGATGGTCACTTGCTGCTCGACTTCTTCGGCCGCATGGCCGGGGTATTGCGTAATGACTGTAACTTGGAGGTCGGAAAGATCCGGATACGCCTCAATCCTAAGACTCTTAAAAGCACAGACTCCCAGGCCGGCTAGAATTAAAGAGGCAACTACTGTGAGAACTCGCTGGCTCAAGGAAAGCCGAATTAGTGCAGTGGGCATTTTAAAGACCTCAAAATCCAGCCAGCATAACCGCGCCCTGGACTACCACGCGATCTCCAGCCTTTAATCCGGCCGTCACAGCGACCCAACCGTTTCGGCTGTCCTCGCACTGCACGCGGACACGCTCGAAACTTCCTGGGGAAGTTTCTCGATAAACCCAGGTTTCGCTGTCGCTTCGTACAACAGCTACAGCGGGTACGGCAGGCAGCAGTTTGTATCCATGTGTGTGCAGCATTGTGCCAAACATTTCTGGGCGTAACCGTCCCGCATGATTGTCCAGTTCGGCTTGTACTTTGACAGTCCGGGTTGCGGGGTCTACCGTGTCGGCAATGCGTATGACCGGTCCGTAGAAGATTTCTCCCGGAAAGGCTGCGAGCTCAATTTCGACACGTTCACCTGGCGTAATCAGTCGGATTAAACTTTCGGGAACTTGAGAGGTGGCCCAGATAGTGCACAGATCGGCGATAGTCATTAATGGGGCGTTTGTATCATTGCGGTACTCTCCCGGCGCCACCATGATTTCCAACACTTTGCCTGCTATAGGCGAGCGAACTGTAAGATCATGGGTATGGTGGTCCGCATCCAAACCGAGCAGTTCCAGCCGATGGCGGGTTTCCCGTACCGTGATCTCTTGTTGTTCGACTCCTTCACGCGCTTGCACCATATCGTTTTCCGCTGCTAACAGGTCTTTAAGCGGTATGGCAAGGTGATTGTAAAGATCCTGAATACGGGCCAGATCTTTTTCTGCCTTAGCTAATAACGATCGCGCTTGCCGCAACTGTGCTTGGGCTTGAGAATAATTCGCCATAGCCTGCCCTATTTCTGCGCTCTCGATAATCGCTAGCGGCTGGTTTTCTCTGACCGCGTCTCCAAGTCGGACTAAGACCTGCTGTACCCGTCCCGCGACAGGGCTTAGCACTCGGGATACTCGGTTAGGATTAAGTTCCAGTTTTCCCGGCGTGATGATTTCGTCAACCGGAAACTGCTTTACCACCGTAGCTTCGGTCCGAATCTGCCCTAGCATAGGAGAATCGGGAGACAACTTGACAATTGCACCCGTTGCGAAACGTGCACGGCTTGCGCCTGTTGTGCGTGCTTTGACGGGTTTATCCGGCTTCTGGCAGCTTCAAGTTATTAAGTAAGCGACCAGGAATATACAGTGTTTCATGGCATCACCGCCTTTCCGGACACTGCATCGAGAAGGTATAAACCACGCGCATATTCCGCGCGCGCTTCATTGTAGGCCTGCATGGTTTCGTTGAAAGCGCGTTGCGCGTCCAAAAACTCGAGCAAGGAAGCTTGACCGCGCTTGTAGGAGTACTCTGTAATTTGGCGTACTCGAAGCGCCTGCGGAAGCATCCGTTTCTCAACGTCATCGAGTAACTTGCGGGAGACCAAAACCTGCTGATAAGTATTCTCAAGCTCTGCCAACACAGACGCCTCGAGCGCACTGATCCGCAGTTCGCTCTGACGTAACTCCTGGCGCGCACGTTCAATCTCACCCTGGTTGCGATCGAAAGCCGGGAGAGGAACGCTGTAGAAGAAGCCCAGGGAATTGCCTGTTCCGTTGATCCCTTGCTGGCGCCTGTACTCAACCCCGAGGGTCCAATCCACTTTTCCGCGCGCCATTTCAAGCCGAAGAGCCGATGCGGCACGCTCGTGGTCCTGCCGCAGGGCGCGCAAATCAGGGCGGTTTTCGACCGTCTCCTGGCGCAACTTTTCTAGTGGCGGTGTTTCGGGGTCACGGCGCAGTTCGCCGGCCACGTCGACAGTAGGGACATACCGGCTTCGCCCCATGAGGTTTTGCAGGCGGATCACCGCAGCGCGCACGGCTAGCTCGGCGCGCCAGACGGCGTTTTGTTGTTGCAGAGCAGCTACGCGCGACCGCAGCAGTTCCACCTCGGCAAGGTCCCCTGCGCGTACCCGAGCGGCATTAAGATCCGCAATCCTGTTTAAAGTTTCAAAATTCTCACGCGCCACCGCGAGGTTGTCTTTTGCCAATACAGCATCAACGAAAGCGCTCTGAACATCCAGTGCAAGAGTTCGCGCAGCGTTGAGAAATTCCGATTCCGTGACGGTCAGTGTCCCTTGAGCGACCTCAACCCTAGCCTTGCGCTTGCCACCCCGTTCCAGTACGAAGTCAGTGCGCAGGTTAAACTCCGAGGGGCCGGCAGCGTTAATCTCATTAAACCCCGTACCCAGGGCGTCCAGGTGATCGGCTCCCGCACTCAGCACTGGGTTGGGGCGCAGGCGTGCGGTTATCAGACGAGCTCTAGCGATGGAAATGTTTGCTCGCTCGGCCAGTAAAGTTAGGTTATTTTTTAAAGCCTCGGCCACAGCCTGCTCGATGGTAAGCTCCTCGCACATGGCCTGCGTGCTCGCCATAGTGAGCGGCACAATCGATAGCACTAGGCAAAAGACTCCGCGTGCAGGCACGCCGGCAATTTCGCCATGCATAGCTTAAAAGCCTCCTTCGCGCTTTTTCAGCGCACACTAATGTCACACAAAAAACGTAAGGGAAAAGAGGCTAGGCTGGTGGGGCGCGCCAAGCACAGGTCCATTGCACCGGTGTGTTTGGCAGCAAGGTTCGCTCCTCCGACAGATGAAGGTTTTGCAGGAGGGCGGGTAAAGGGAAAATAGGTCCTTCAGCTTCCAGGCCGTAGTTTTGCTCAATCTGGAAAAAAGGACATTCTTGCCGTCCGTGCGCCGAGTGGCGATGCCACGGGCTAAACAGAACGAAGCTCAAAGTCAGCACGGCCGCCAAGATGGCGAGACTGAGCGTAATTCGCGAGCGGGCCGTGGTGATCACGTTCTTAAGACGTCAATGCTCCCACGCGGAGCATACGTAGTTGAGTATACAATCGGCCCTGGGGAGTTTCAATGCTGGCAGAGACAGAACTAGACGGTGACCAAGCCGCCGTGCATCACGTGTGGGCCGGAAACTATCACACGCATTGTCGGACCCCCTAGCGCACGGTAATTAATGCCAATGCTTGCTTACTGACGCAAAAGCACAGAAGATCCCAACGATTTGAGCGGATGTGGCCCAGGCCATTTTTAAAGATCTGCGTTGCGCAGCCGGAGGGAGTTGGCGATTACGGAAACGGAACTAAACGTCATCGCGGCGCTTGCGATCACGGGGCTTAACAGGAGGCCGAAAAACGGATACAACAAGCCTGCTGCCACTGGTACTCCCAGCGTGTTATATGCGAAAGCGAAAACCAGATTCTGGCGGATAATCCGCATTGCTGCGCGGCCCAACCGGAACGCTCGGACTACCCCAAGCAAGTCTCCTTTCACCAAAATCACCGAAGCGCTTTCCATCGCCAAATCCGTACCTGAACCCATGGCAATTCCGACGTCGGCTTGCGCCAGGGCAGGAGCGTCGTTGATCCCATCTCCGACCATAGCCACTTTGTGGCCTTCAGCCTGAAGTTGCCTCACCGCTTTCCACTTCTCAGCCGGGAGCACTTCCGCCTTCACCTCGTCAATGCCGAGTTCGGCAGCCACTGTCACCGCCGTCCTTTGGTTGTCTCCAGTAATCATGACAATTCGCAAGCCAAGTGCGTGGAGCTGGCGGATCGCAGCCTGCGCAGTATCTTTAACAGGGTCAGAGAGGGCAAAGGCGCCCGCAAGGCGGTTTTCTATAGCCACAAATAGGATGGCGAGAACTTGCTGGGGCAAGCTCTTAAGAATTTCATCTATACCTCTAAGTTCTATTCCTAACTCACTGAGAAAACGTAGACTTGCCACGGTGATATTTTTGCTATCCACTGTGCCAGTGACCCCTTTCCCGGCCCACGCGTGGAAAGCGTGAGGTTCGGCAAGGTCCAAACCCTGCGCAAGCGCTCTGTCCACGATCGGCTTTGCCAGTGGGTGTTCACTTGCCCGTTCCACGCTCGCCGCCAGACGGAGAACTTCCAGCTCTTCGAAGCCTGGCATTGTCACCATACCTGCCAGCTTAGGCTTGCCTTCGGTTAGGGTTCCTGTCTTGTCGACCACCAGGACATCAACTTTTTCCATCAACTCCAATGTTCCGGCATTCCGTATGAGAACACCGGCTGTAGCTCCACGCCCGGTCGCCACGACCACAGCCATGGGTGTTGCCAGTCCCAGCGCACACGGGCAGGCTACAATTAGCACCGCTACGGCGTTGATCAAAGCATGAGCCAGACGCGGCGTGGGACCGAGGAACACCCATAGGGCGAAGGTGACCACGGCAACCAGAAACACAGCAGGAACAAAATAGGATGCGACGGTGTCCGCAAGGCGCTGGATCGGCGCTTTTGTTCGTTGTGTTTCGCTGACCAAGCGAACAATCTGAGCGAGAAGTGTTTCGCCGCCCACCCGTTCGGCGCACATTAGTAAACTTCCAGTTCCATTCAAAGTTCCAGCGTTCACGGAACTTCCTATAGTTTTTTCAACCGGGACGGGTTCGCCGGTAATCATGGATTCATCTACTGTGCTAGCGCCTTCAACCACGACTCCATCCACGGGGATTCTTTCACCGGGCCGCACGCGCAACCGGTCCCCCGGGCGTACCTGCTCCAAAGGGACCTGCACCTCGGTTCCATCGTCTGAGACGCGTAGGGCGAAGCGAGGCGCCAGCATTAGTAAAGAACGCAAGGCGTCTTTGGTTTTGAGCCTTGCGCTCAGCTCTAAAACCTGTCCTAAGAGCACGAGTGTAGTGATGGTAGCTGCGGCTTCAAAATACACGTCCGGCAAGCCGCCGTGTTTTCGCGCGAAGTCCGGGAAAAGGGCTGGCATCAGTGTCGCCACCACGCTGTACAAAAATGCTGTTGTTGTCCCGGCGGAGATGAGCGTAAACATGTTTAACTGCCGGGTTAGAATAGAACGCCAACCTTTTTGGAATAAAGGCATTCCAGACCATATGACAACTGGGATTGCAAACACTAGTTGTAACCAGGCATGCGCCCATGGAGGGAAAACACGCTGGAGCGGCGCCCCAGGGAGCATGTCCGACATGGCCACCAGTACGACCGCTATAGTGAAGCCTAGGCCACCCCAGAAGCGACGTTTCATGTCCTGCAATTCCCATTCGTCCTTACCCGCAGCCAAAGGTATTTCCGGCTCTAACGCCATGCCGCAAATCGGGCAGGCCCCTTGCCGTTGACGGCGGATTTCGGGATGCATTGGGCAAATGTAAATTGCCACATCATCGCTATAAGCCTGGGCGGGTTGTGACTTGAGATATTTACCCGGTTCCGCGCGGAATTTTTCCAGGCATCGCGGATTACAAAAGTAATACGTGATCCCTTTATAGTCGAATTTCGCTCTTGCCGTGTCCGGATCGACGTCCATCTGGCATACAGGATCCTTGACTGTGTTTCTAGCTGGGACAGGCGGCCGACCGTTGGACACGAATCCTTTGGAATGCGAAATCTCCATACATAGTTAGATTCACAATCGTTTCAAATGTTGCGCAACTTGAAAGACATCAATGCCTTGAAAGTTCCGACTGGATGGCTTCCAGTTGCTGGCCTGCTTCTGCCCAGCGACCTTGTCCTGCTAAATCGCGGTAACGGCGGAGATGCTGGCGAATCCGCTCAAGTGTCGCCGAAGAATTTTCGACAGCGGCCGGTTGCGGAGCCGCGGCCGGTGTTGTCATTGCGAGCGGTGGAGTGGAAGGCGTTCCGGAGCCCGTAAGCTCCGCTAGCGCCTGTTCATAGGTGTCGCGGTAGATTAAAGTGTTTCCCATAGCAAGGACGACCTTTTTTAACTGCGGCATGCGGGCTTCTGCGGCCTGAATATAAATCGGCTCCACATACAGAAAAGTGTCCTCGATGGGAAGGACCAGCATTTGCCCCCTCAGCACTTGTGAGCCTTGCTGGTTCCATAAAGACAGATCTTTGGAGATAACCTGGTCTTGATTAATACGGGCCTCGATCTGCATGGGCCCAAAGATCAACGCCTGCTTGGAGAGCTGTAAAATCACGAGTTCTCCCAAATGTTCACCGTCGCAACGGGCCACCATCAAGCCAATCATGTTGTCTTTGTTGCGCGGAGTGAATGGGAGAACCAGCAAGAATTCCGCCTTTGTTTCACCTGGCAGAGTGGCCACCACATAGGTTGGGGTGACGGGTTGCGGCCGGGTGTCTTGGCCCTGCACGTTGCGCGCAATATCCCACAAGTCTTCTTTGTTGTAAAAAGCTTGAGGATCGAGCATGTGGAAAGTGCGATAAATTTCCGCCTGCACGCGGAAGTACGTTTCCGGATAGCGTGCATGTCTTCGCAAATCGGGGGGCATTTGAGAGGCCGGCTCTAACAGGCCTGGGAAGATGTGGGCGTAGGCCTGAATGATGGGATCGGCGGGATCGAAGATATACAGGTGTGTTACTCCGTCGTATGCGTCAACGGTTGCTTTGACGGAATTCCGCATGTAATTGACTGGTCCAACTCCTGGAAGTTCCACACTGCTCGAATAGGGATGAGCGGCAGAGGTAGTGTAGCCGTCTACCATCCATACCAGCAGCCCAGCGTCGGTAAGCACGAGGTAGGGATCGGTTTCCCAGGTAACAAAATCTGCAAGAGTTTGTAGCCGCTCCCGGACGTTACGGCGGATCATCATACGACTCTCCGCTGTGAAGTAGGAAGTTAGCAAAATATTGAAATCTGCCTGGCGAACTGCGGCCGCTATGCGAGTCCAAAGCGGAAACACCGGAAAACCGCCACTGCCTTGATAGCGTGTGAATACGTTGTCAGCGCCTGAAGGATAGTTAAATTCTTTTTGCGCCGTATGCACGAACACCGGCTCATGGACGACTTCGCCGTAATAGATTTCCGGTCTGGTCAGGCGCAGGCTCTTGGTGTTTACTGTGGGAGGCGCATCTTGAATGAAGAGCACAGGCAGCCCGTCGGGGGTGATGCGGTTCGCCTCGGCCATGACAAGACCGTATCCATGGGTATAGATGATGCGGGGGTTAACCCAGCTTGCCATGGCGTCGCGCAACTGGCGGATGTCCAGCTCGCGCGGTGTCAGCAAAACCTGACGTAAATTGCCGTCGATGACGTAGCGGTCCACATCTGTGTCGGCGAACACGTAATAGGGTCGCAAGGCCTGGATTTGGGTGATAGTGTCGTGAAAAGCCCGCCAGTCCCACAACCGCACGTTGTCAAGTAACGGTTTGTTTTTGACTGGATCGATTTTGGCTTCCAATCTGGCGGCGAAGTCTAGCTCGCGGGTCTTGCGTTCTAGGCCGAAGGCGCTGCGCGTGGCCATAATGTGTTCTCGGATATATGGCCGTTGGATGGAAATTTCGTTAGGGCGGACATAAAGCGCGTACACAACAGGCGGCAGGGCAGCGCGCACCACAAAAACCAGGAACATAGCAGCGACGAGTTTCCAGCGCCGCATCAAAACAAAAGCGGCAGCCGCAAGGCAAGCTGCAATGGCGAGCCACTGTAAGGGCAAGCCTATGTTCTGATCCACGTAATCGATCCCCACCATAAAGCCGTGGTTATTCCAAAGCATTTCGTAGCGGCCGAGGTAAAACTGAGTCGCCAGTGCCAGCAAGAACACAACGGTTACCCCTTGCAGGAAACGTGATTCCATGGCTCCTTCAAGCCGGAAAATGCGGGGATTGAACTCACCGGTTTCACGCAGTTCAGGCAGGCTGTAGTATAGCTGCCAGGCACGGGCGACCGCCCAGTAAAGAACGGCGGCCAGGACCGCGAGGACCACTGCGAACCGGCGCAAATTGGAATAAAACGGAAGGTCGAACAGGTAAAAACCCAAGGGCAGATGAAAGACCGGGTCCTGCCACTGGACCGCCTCGGCTGGCAGATGACGGCCGCCGAAGTAGCGCACAATCGCCCAATTATCGATCGTAGCGCCTGCTACGATCATTCCAGTGATAAAGAGCAGGATTGTCGCCGCTGCTCCGTAAAGAGGATGTTCCTTCAGGCCCGTGCCCGCAAACTTCAATGCTTTGGCATGAACAACAAACAGGACAGCAAAGGAAAACAGAGTGAAGGCTGCGCCTGGAGCGACTGCATAGAGAAGCATGTTGATCCAGGTTGGCACCTGGTGCATTTCCTTCCACCACTGGTACTCGATGAGGTACCGGGCTATAATGCGGCTGCAAACCAGTAGAAGGAGAATGAGGGCGATCAGCAGAACTTTCCAGCTGAAACGCCATGACCGTCCAGTGATTGCGGGGTACATAAGAATCCTTTTCTAGTTGCTGCGGGGCACCTTACCCCGGTTCGAGGCAACTACTCACGGCGCCACACAAAGACGCCATTGACAATTGTGGCCGTTGGTCCGCCGCGAAAAGTGCGGCCGTGGAATGGCGAGTTCTTGCTCTTGGAATTCGAGCGGTTAACGTCGTATGTCCAGCGATGCTCGGTATCAAAAATAGTTACGTCGCCGGGGGATCCTGGGGCCAGCGTGCCGCGATCAAGTCCGAGGATCCTGGCCGGTGCGGCGGTGAAAAGCTCGACCATGCGCGCTAGCGGAACCTTGCCGCTGTGATACAACACCTGCAGCGCAATGCCCAGGGCGGTTTCTAACCCTATGACCCCGAAAGGACACTTTTCAAACTCCTGCATTTTCTCACTGCCCGGGTGAGGTGCATGGTCTGTGGCAATGGCGTCCACCAAACCGGACACGATACCGTCTACGACTCCAGCCACGTCAGTACGGGATCTTAAGGGCGGTTTCATCTTGAAGTCGCTGTCGTAGGGTGGCATGTCATCATCGCAGAGTGCAATATGATGTGGCGTAGCTTCGCAGGTCACAGGCAAACCCCGGCGCTTAGCTTCCGCGATGAGCTCCACCGACCTGCGGGAGGAGACATGTGCTACGTGAAATTTAGTTTTGGTAAATTCGGCGAGGAGGATGTTGCGGGCCACCATAACGTCCTCCGAGCAAGATGGAATGCCACGAAGGCCGAGGCGAGTGGAAACTGATCCTTCGTGCATGTCTCCTCCGGCACTGAGATTGAGGTCTTCGCAATGATCTATGACAGGCAAATCGAAGGCGCGGGCGGTTTCCATAGCGCGCCGCATGACCCTGGCATTCATTACCGGGCGACCGTCGTCGGAGATGGCTACGGCGCCGGCCTCCTTCATCGACCCGATGGCTGCTAATTCCACTCCTTCGCTGTTCTTGGTGATAGCGCCCACCGGAAAGACATTGGTCAGCGCAAAATGCTTGGCCCGTTCGATGATGTACCGCGTAACCGCGGCGTTGTCGTTGACCGGTATGGTATTCGGCATAGGGCACACGGAAGTGAACCCTCCGGCGGCGGCGGCTCTTGAACCCGTTTCGATAGTCTCAGCGTGCTCAAAACCAGGCTCCCGGAAATGGACGTGCATGTCGATGAAGCCTGGCGCCACGACTAAACCGGTCGCATCAAAAATCTCGGCTCCGATAGTTTCGAGATCCTTTCCCACGGTAGCAATGCGGCCTTCCTCAATGGCCACGTCGGCGATTTCATCACGCCGGGTTGCCGGATCGATCACCCGTCCGTTCTTAATGACAAGCCTTTTCATAGCTCAGCCCAGTATTCGCTCCAACACCGCCATGCGAACGGCGACGCCATTTTCCACTTGATTCAGAATTACGGAACTTTGCGAATCGGCCACTTCGGAAGCAATCTCGCGCCCGCGGTTAATGGGCCCGGGATGCATGACGATGGCGTTGGGTTTGGCCAGCTCCAGATGTTCCAACCTCAAGCCGTAGAACTGAAAATACTCGCTTGCTGGAAAGCAAGCTTCGTGCTGACGTTCCAGTTGTACCCGGAGCATCATAATAACATCCACCGCACGGATGGCCTCCCTGATATTGGGAGTCAAGCGTACGCCCGGTGCCATCTCGACCAGCTCCGGAGGAAGTAAAGGTGGGGGGCCGCAGAGCACGATTTCTGCCTTGAACTTGGAAAGCAGAAAGATGTTCGAGCGGGCCACGCGGCTGTGTGCGATGTCTCCTATGATAGCGACCCGCAAATCTTCCAAAGACTGCCGGTAGTCAAGGATTGTCCGCGCGTCGAGAAGAGCCTGCGTGGGATGTTCATGCGTGCCGTCACCTGCGTTGATGATAGGGATGGGAAGATACCGCGACAGGAAATGCGGAGCTCCGGATGCGGAATGGCGCATGACGATGGCGTTCGGGCGCATGGCTGCAAGCGTGTTGAGAGTGTCAACAAGCGATTCTCCTTTGGAGACGCTTGACCCTGCTGCGCTGATAGAGATGGCATCGGCTCCTAAACGTTTTGCCGCGATTTCAAAACTGGTACGCGTGCGCGTCGATGCCTCAAAAAAAAGGTTTACGATCATTCGGCCTTTCAGGGTATCCAGACGCTTGAACGCATGGTTCTGAAGCGGCTGAAAATCCTTGGCCCGAGTAAGAATCGCCTCGATCTCCTCTCTACTAAGCGCTTCGATTCCCAATAACCCCGGCATCATAATCTATCCGTCCACGCTTTCAACCAGCAAGACCTTCTCTGTCTGGTCGGTCTCTTGTAACTTTACCTCAATGGTCTCATGCGCTGCGGTCTGCACGAAACGGCCTACATAGCGGGCCGCGATCGGGAGCTCGCGGTGGCCCCGGTCGATCAAAACCAACAATTGCACGCGGCCCGGCCGCCCAATATCGAACAGAGCGTCCAGAGCCGCCCGCACCGTGCGACCAGTATATAGTACGTCATCTACCAGGATGATATCTTTGCCCGTGACATCGAAGGGAACAGCAGTGGTGTTCAACACGGGCCTATCTCCAATAGTGGAAAGGTCGTCTCTGTAGAGAGTGATATCGATGATACCTACAGGAATCTGCCGGTTTTCCAAAGTTCCTATCTTGCGGGCGAGTCTTTCCGCCAAGGGAACGCCGCGGCGCCGGATGCCTATGAAGGCCAATTTATGCAGATCTTCCGTTTTTTCCAAAACTTCATGCGCCAGCCGGACTAGGGTACGGTCAATTTCCGAGGCGCTCATAAGTTGCGCTTTTTCACGGACACACGCCATTGTCGTAACGCCACTGAAGGCTACAGATTATCATCCCCTCCGAAAAGGATCAAACCAAGCGGGGTTCGCGGAGTTCCTGATCCTTGTACTGGAGCTGGTAAAGCTTGCAGTAAATGCCTTTCAAGGCCAGCAATTGCTGGTGCGTGCCGCACTCCCTCAATTGTCCCTTGTGCATTACCAGAATGCGGTCCGCGCGCTGTATCGTAGAAAGCCGGTGTGCGATGACGATCGACGTTCGCCCTTCGACCATCCGTGACAGGGCTTCGCGGACACGCAGCTCGGTTTCAGTATCCACGCTGGAGGTGGCCTCATCCAGGATTAGGAAACGCGGATTGTGAGCCAACGCCCGTGCGAAATTAATAAGCTGTTTCTGTCCCGTGGACAAGCCCGCGCCCCGCTCGTGCACCGGCTGCATAAAGCCTTCAGGAAGGCTCTGAATGTAGTCCAGTAGGTTAACCTGCTCGGCCGCCTGCTCCAGTTCGGTTTCGGAGATGTGTTCGCTGCCCAGACGGATGTTGTCCTTAATGGTTCCGGAAAAAAGGTACGGGTCCTGAAGAACTATCCCGAAATGCTGGCGCAGGTCCCGGGGGTCGAGTTCGCGCAAATTTACGCCGCCGATGCGGATGCTCCCACGCTGGACGTCGTAAAACCGTAGCAAGAGGTTGACCAGGGTGGTTTTTCCAGCTCCGGTGTGCCCGACCACCGCCACAGTCTCGCCGGGCTCCACCCGAAAACTTACATCTCGCAACACCCAATTGTCGCCTTGGTAGGCGAACCATACGCCACAGAATTCGATAGCCGACGGGCCATCCGGCATCTTTTTGCTGGATACAGCCGGTGTCTTGATCGCGGGCTGCGTATCAAGTAAATTGAAAATTCGCTCACCGGCCGCCATTGCCGACTGCAAAATGTTGTATTTTTCACTTAAATCCTGAATGGGGCGGAAAAACTTCAGACCATATTGAAAGAATGCAATCAACACGCCAAGTGTTAACTGGCCAGATCGGACCTTGAAACCGGCATAGGCAAGCAGTAGCGCCAGGGTCAACATTCCGAGGAATTCTATTACCGGGTAGAACCAGCCATAGGCGAAGATGGCGTCTTTGTAGGCTTCCATGTACTGCCGGTTGATCCGCTCAAACTCTGTCTGGCTTTTCTTCTCGTGATTAAAAAGCTGAATTACCGCCATCCCGTTGACATGCTCTTGCAGATACGCATTGATTCTGGCGATGGCTGTGCGGATCCGTCTGTAACTTTGAGTCACGCTGTGCCGGAAGATGACGGTAGCGAGAATCACAAACGGCGTCGCGGCAAGTAACAACAAGGTGAGAGGCAGACTCAGCTTCGCCATGGCGAGCAGTACGAAGCTGAGCATCAACAGGTCCGCAGCAAGAGTTACCAAGCCGGAGCTGAACAGGTCGTTCAAGGCTTCGACATCCGTGGTCAGGCGCGTAACCAGCCGCCCAACAGGATGGCGGTCGAAATAAGCGATATCCAATCGCTGCAAATGGGCCATGAGCTGGCTGCGGAGCGCCGCCATGGCGCGCTGCCCGGTCCACTGCATCAGGTATGTCTGCCCGAACTGCGTCAGCAGGGTTACGAGCACTACAAGCAGATACAGGAGCGAGATTTGGGCAATACCTGTCCACGGGTCAGCCGAAAGATAAAGATCCAGATGCGATGGGGATCTTGTCGCCGGGGGAGCCAGGTAGCGATCAACAGCAATCTTGGTGAGGAGAGGACCGATGACTTGAAGGCCGGAGGTGAGCAGCAAAAGTACGAAGGAAACAACCACGGCTCTCAGATACGGCCGCACGAGCTGTACTAATCGCCACATCAGGCGCTTGTCGTAGTTGGCTTTGCCGAGTACCTCCTCTTCCACTTCCCTCCAGTTTACAGCAGCGTTGCTCGTGCTTCTGGCCTGGGCTGTTAGCGACCTCAGTATGATAATGATTGATCGCAGCTTAAAGCGGCTGCCGTTAGGAGGAGAAAAGGTAATGAAATGGTCGTGGCGGCTCGGCAGATTTGCCGGGATTGATGTCTACATGCACCTGACGTTCGTGATGTTGCTGGCGTGGCTGGCGATTAGCTATTACGTCCCGCGTCACAGTGTTAGCGATGCCCTAAACGGGCTGGCGTTCATTCTGGCTTTGTTTGGAGTGGTCTTGTTGCATGAGTTCGGCCACGCACTCACCGCAAGGCGTTTTGGAATCCGAACTAGGGATATTACGTTACTGCCCATCGGTGGAGTGGCCCGCCTAGAGCGTATGCCGGACGATCCCAAACAGGAACTTCTAGTGGCTCTGGCGGGACCGGCCGTAAACGTCTTTTTGGCCGTTATTCTTTTTTTCCTGATCACGCCAGGAACCGGAATCACAGCAATCACAGCGTTCCAGCCAGTAGGGGGAAATTTCTTGGGTAAGTTGTTGTGGGTAAACGTGGTTCTGGCGGCGTTTAACCTCATTCCGGCTTTCCCGATGGATGGCGGGCGGGTTCTTCGCGCACTGCTGGCCATGAGGATGGACTACGTTCAAGCTACACAGGTCGCCGCAGGCATCGGTCAGGCGCTAGCATTCCTTTTCGGTTTCGTGGGTCTTTTCTACAATCCTTTCCTGGTGTTTATCGCGCTGTTTGTCTGGATGGGGGCTGCTTCAGAAGCGAGTATGGTGCAGATGAAATCCGCCTTAGGCGGTATCCCCGTCAGCAAGGCCATGATCACCGACTTTCGGAGTCTCGCTCCGCAGGATTCCCTAGCCCAGGCCATTGACCATGTTTTGGCCGGGTTTCAACACGATTTCCCGGTTGTGGATCAAGGCCGGCTGGTGGGCGTGTTGACCAGAAACGATTTTCTTAAAAGTCTTGCGCAAAAAGGTCCGGAGGCTCGCGTCGCCGATGCAATGAATCTCGTGTTTGAAACTGCGGACCCATCCGAAATGCTGGAGCTGGCTTTGGGACGTCTTCAGAGCTGTCACTGCCGTGCCGTACCCGTACTCCGCAATGGTGACGTTGTGGGTATGCTCACCATGGACAACGTGGGCGAGTTTCTTATGATCCAGTCAGCCCTGCGCGGCGCCGTCTCGAAAGGGTTTGGGTTTGCCGACCACTTTGCGACTTAATCACGCGATTCACAGCGAGGCCGCAATTGCCGCAGCGATTTTTTGGCCATGTAGGCGACTGTTCTCGATAAAGATCTCGTTGGTGTGTATACCGGCTACAATCACGCCGGCCAGGTATATGCCCTTGCGTTCGCTTTCCAATGTGTCCGGATGCGTGTACGGTCGCCCGCTTTCTCGATCGAGTGATATCCCAAGACTGCTCAAGAATTGGATATCCGGATGGTAGCCGGTCATAGCAAACACAAAGTCATTGTCTAATCGCAGCTCTCCGTCCGGAGTACTCACAAGTATGGAATCGGGTTGTATGGCGACGAGGCGCGAACGGAAGTAGGCTTTGATTTCTCCGGTGTCTATGCGGTTTTCCAGATTCGGCTTGATCCAATATTTGACAGTGTCTGAGAGTCCTTCTCCACGGTGGATCAACGTGACCCTGGCTCCCGTCCAGTGCAACTCCAGCGCGGCGATAGCAGCGGAGTTTTTTCCTCCGATGACCGCCACATCGTGGTCGTAATAAGGATGCGGCTCTTTGTAGTAGTGCAGCACCTTAGAAAGGTCTTCTCCAGGGACTCCAAGTAAGTTGGGGTGGTCGTAATAGCCTGTTGCCAGCACGACTTTCCGAGCCGCGTATGTCCTGGTTTCGTGAAGGCGGTTTGTCGTGCGCACCGCAAACGCTCCATCTTGGCCCTCGATGGCCTCCACACGCTCGTACTGGCGGATGTTAAGCCCGTAATACTGGGCGACGCGGCGGTAATACTTCAGAGCCTCTGTCCGGGTCGGCTTTTGGTTGAAGGAGGTCATCGGGATGCCGCCGATTTCCAAAAGCTCAGGCGTGGAGAAAAATACCATATGGGTCGGATAGCGATAGAGCGAGTTGACCACACAACCTTTCTCGAGCAGGATTGCGTTAATGTTCAACTGTTTTAATGCAATGCCGCACGCCAGACCTGCTGGTCCAGCACCGACAATAACGACGTCGTGGCAGCTCAAAGGAGTCCCCCGACCTGTGAATAGACACTGTCGAGCGCGGCGGGCAGCGCGTCAGTGTTCTTTCCCCCAGCTTCAGCCATATCCGGTCTGCCACCGCCTTTGCCACCCACCGCCTGCGCCACACTGCCAGCGAGCTTTCCGGCATGAACTCTTGCGGTCAGGTCTTTCGTCACGGCAGAGACGATAGCGATGTTAGAATCCTGCACGGAAACAAGGACCACCACAGCAGACTTCCATTTATTGCGCAGCGAATCGGCGAGCGCACGCATTTGCTGGCGGTCCAAGCCGTCAACACGCCCTGCCAGCACTTTTACACCTTTCAACGTACGCGCCTGGCTTTCCAGTGTCGCCAGTTGAGCCTGCGCAATCCTGGCCTTGAGCTGCTCGATTTGTTTTTCAATGACTTTCTGGTTTGTCAGTAGTTTCTCAACATGTTCAACCAGCTCCCCTTCGGAAGCCCGTAATGCTCGCGACAACTGTCCCAAGGTCTCCCAAACAGCCTGGAAACGCTGTAGGGCCGCTTCGGCTGTAACGGCTTCAAGGCGGCGTACTCCGGCCGAAATACTTCCTTCAGAAATGATCTTGCAAAATCCGATTTCGCCCGTCCGGCGCACATGGGTGCCCCCACAGAGCTCTTTGCTAAATCCGGGGACAGAAACGACGCGTACAGTATCACCGTACTTTTCTCCGAACAAAGCCATGGCGCCGGTCGTCAATGCCTTATCCAGGTCCATAATATTGGTCTGAACCTCCAGGTCAGCCCAGATTTGCGCATTCACCACGCGTTCGACCTCCTGGATTTCGGCCGGATCCATGGGAGCATAATGTGTGAAGTCGAAGCGCAGCCGGGAGGGTTCAACTACGCTGCCCGCTTGCTTGACGTGAGGGCCCAGAACCTTACGGAGTGCAGCGTGGATCAGATGCGTGGCTGTATGGTTGCGCATCGTGGCCCACCGCAAGCTCTCGTCCACCTGGGCGCACACCCGCTCGCCTGCCGCAATGGGAGCCAAAGCCAAAATGTGATGCACCGTGAGCCCAGAAACTGGAGTGTAGGTTGTCTTCACGTCAGCCAGTTTTTCGTTTGTTTCCAGAGCAAGAATGGCGCCTCTGTCGCCAACCTGGCCGCCAGCTTCGGCATAAAAGGGAGTTTCATCGAGAACGAGATCGGCTTCCTGCCCAGGTTCCACATAATCCACAGGTTGCTGATTCATCACGAGAGCCAGCACTCGAGCGGAAGCAGTTTTAACAGTGTCGTAGCCGACAAAACGCGTCGGTCCGTTATGGAGTAGTTTCTGATAAACAGGGGGCACCAGAGCCTGTGCAGTACCTTTCCAGCTTGCACGGGCCCTTTCCCTTTGGCGAGACATTTCTCGCTCAAAACCCACGCGATCGATCACCAGGCTGTATTCGCGCGCCATTTCCTCCTGTTCATCCAGGGCTAGCCCATAGGTGTCATACAGCTTAAACGCCACTGGGCCAGATAACACGCCGCCGCTGGCCAATCTGGCTTCTTCGTGGAATACCTTTTCGGCCACCTGATATGTCGTGCGGTACCGGTGTTCTTCATCTTTGACGACCCGGGCTACGCGTTCCACGCTCTCCATCAACTCCGGATAAGCAGGCCGCATCAACTCAGCTACGAAACCTGTGAGCTGGTACAGAAACGGTTCCTGGGCCCCAATAACGCGTGCAAACCGCATGGCGCGGCGCATGATTTTGCGCAAAACGTATCCACGGCCTTCGTTGGACGGCAACACGCCATCGTGAATCAGAAAGGTTGTGGCGCGGCTATGATCCGCGGCGACGCGCAGGGCTGTATCGGTTCGCGGATCCTCGCCGTAAGCCACGCCAAGGAGCGAGGCAGCGCGATCGACGATGGGCCAAAGCAAATCAGATTCGTAATTGGAAAGCTTGCCTTGCAGGATGGCGGCCATCCGTTCCAGCCCCATGCCCGTATCAATCGAAGGGCGGGGAAGAAGCGTCAGATGGCCATTGATGTCGCGGTCAAACTGCATGAACACAAGGTTCCAGATCTCCACGTACCGCCCGCCGCAATCGCTTGGGAATTCCTCATGTTCGTGGCCGTGTTCGGAAGCCTCAGGCCCGAGATCGTAATGGATTTCCGAGCATGGCCCACAGGGGCCGGTATCACCCATCTGCCAGAAGTTATCTTTCTCATCCAGCCGGTAAATACGGCTTGCGGGCAGTCCACTGACTTTTCGCCAGAGCACCTCTGCCTCGTCGTCTTCCCGGAAGACTGTAAGAAAAATACGATCCTTCGAAAGGCCGAACTCGCGCGTTACGAGTTCCCAGGCAAATTCGATGGCCTCGCCCTTGAAATAATCACCGAAGGAAAAGTTCCCCAGCATTTCGAAGAAGGTATGGTGGCGGCGCGTATAGCCCACGTTATCCAGATCATTATGTTTGCCACCGGCACGCACACACTTCTGGGCCGTAACTGCGCGAGTGTAATCCCGTTTCTCGCGGCCGAGGAAAACATCTTTGAATTGATTCATGCCCGCGTTGGTAAACAACAGTGTGGGATCGTTTGCAGGGACAAGAGACGAACTGCGAACCACGCGATGGCCCCGCGCGGCGAAAAAATCAAGGAATTTCTGGCGGATCTCGTGACCAATCACAGATTTTATTTTGACATGGAGCGGATCTCCTCGCAGATTTTGGCAACCTCAGCCGCAGGATCCTGAGCCCGGGTGACCTGCCGCCCGATGACCAAGTAATCGGCTCCGTCTCGGATCGCTTCGGCCGGGGTAGCCACACGCTTTTGATCGCCTTTGGCCGCTCCTTGCGAGCGAACCCCAGGAGTTATCAGTACTGCTGTAGGGCCAGCCAGAGACCGTACACTTGCAACCTCCAGCGGCGAGCAAACAAGGCCGTCGATACCTGCCTCCATAGCCTTGCGCACCCTGAGGCTTACCAAATCCTGTATGGAGCACGGGTAGCCAAGGTCTTTGAGATCATTCTCGTCAAAGCTGGTCAGCACCGTGACCGCCAACAAGCGCAAAGGCGAGCTGCCGCGGCCTTCAACAGCCGCTTTCATGACCGGAACGCTTCCATGGACCGTGAGAAAACTCACCCCCGAAGCAGCCACCCTTGCGACAGCTCGCTTTACGGTTTCGCCGATATCGTAGAATTTCATGTCGAGAAATACGCTTTTACCCAAACCGACCAATTCCCGGACAAACTCCATGCCGGCGGCGGCGTACAGTTCTATGCCTACCTTGTAAAAAGAAACACTATCTTTCAGAGCAGCAACCAGGCTGCGTGCCTGATCGGCGGACTCCACATCGAGGGCCACAATGAGGCGGTCGTTTATGCGCATCAGATTCAGGGTATAAGTTTTTTCCCCCTGCGAAAAGCCGCCGGCGGGCGTTGTAACTGTTCCCCAAGTTGCTGGAAAAGCTATCGAGCGCCCCATTACCGGTCACAGGGTCCCGCGCCACTCCCGTAGGATAGAGTCCAGCAACCCGCGCGGTCTATTTTCGCAGCTTCTTCCCCATTCCAGTTGATCCGGCATGGAATCCAGGCGCTGGGTAACCTAAGGCGTAAGCCAGCGACGCCCCGGCTGATGATTTGCACTTCATCAAATTGCGGCAAATACTCGGCCTGCAGCCGGACGGTGGCATCTTCTCCCGGTGACTTGGGCAGCAGAATTCGCGTTTCCACTCGCTGGCGCTTCCCATCTCGCTCAATGATAATCCCAACGCTTCTTTCCTCCTTCAACCCCTCCATCATCGATTGGTAGTCGGCGACATCCCGAATAGGACGACCGGCGAGCGCCACGATGCGGTCGTTTAGTTTTAACGGGCCTTTATAGGAGTTCGGCAGCCAGGTCACTAGGATGCCAGGGCCTGACGCGGTGAGGCTGAAACCGAACTCGCCGAGATCCAGATAGGCGCGCGCGCCGGCCTGGACGCGAGTAAAATCCAGAACGTCATTCCGCAAGGTAATATCGAATTTCGTAATTTCCGCCCAGTAACACCGCGCAAAAGAGAGGTTGCCCGTTTCGCAATCGACCTTGGAGGGCAACGTGGGACGCACGCGCTCCTCTAACCAGTCCAGGGCATCCTTAACCGTAAAGTCTTCTCTACTCGGTATGGTGGGGGAGAAACCTTTGGCTGCCAGTTTATTCCGCAACGCTGCTAGCGCTTCCTGCTCCTGTTTGCGGAGGACCCACAAAAAGGGAACTTGAGAAGCGTTCACTCCGAAAAAACAGTTAGTGTCGATGGCTGGTTGCGGACTGCCGCCGAAGGCAAGCGCTGCGGCCCAAAGATCCGGCATCCGGCTCACCGCATAAAAAACTTGAGAGGAGCTGGCGGCATAGCCGGCCAGGTAAATACGCGTAGTGTCCACGGGTAACAGCCTGCAAGCGTCAAGCACAATGGCTTCCAAGGCCTTCATCCGATCATCCGTACAATCACCTCGGGCGGATCCGTCCCATGGAACCAGCAGGTGCCATTCGCGTGGAACCGTAGCCATTTGCCAGCGCTCACAAAGAGTCTTGGCGGCCGTAAGGTCTGCAACCGGATCGCCAGGGAGGAGGATCAAAAGAGGCGCAGATTTGGAGGCGGAGCTACGCTGATAGGTGTAGATGATTTCCTGCCCCGCAAAGCGTAACCTACCTTCTTCGCAAGGACCAGCCAGCAAAGTGAACCCGCTCAACAGTAACGTGCCGATGAGACGAATCATCTTTAAAACCTTTTGAGGCGCTTTCGAATTTGCCCTGCAAGTTTCTGAATCTGTTCGGCTTTCTGAAGGGTGGGCAGAGACAGCACGTAGTGATCGTTCTTTTCGATCTCAGCCTTGAGTTGGTGGGCGAGCTCTACTAGTCTCTCCGCATCTTCTAACGCCTTGCGATGCTCTTGTTTGAGCATTTCCTCTCTTTGCGCCCTTGGGCTTGGGAACGGTTCTGCATCGTGAACACTTACGGGAAGTTCCTGAGCGCCACCGAAAACGGAAAGTGCAACAAATATGGCAAACACTCTCAATCCGCTCATGAATGTAGCCTTTTCTGATTGTTATCATAGCCAATATGCGCGATGTAAACGTGGGAATTGTGGGTCTTGGAAACGTTGGTTCCGGCACGCTAAGAATTCTTGTGGAAAATGCTGACCAAATTGCGCTGAAACTCGGCTTCCAGCTTCGAGTGAAGGCTATTTGCAGCCTGGAAGTCCACACCCAAAAACTGCCTGAAAGGCTTGGTGATGTGTTGAAGACAACTGACTGGCGAGAAGTGGTCTCTCACCCGGATGTGGATATCGTGGCAGAGCTTGTAGGGGGCACTACCGTTGCCGCAGAAATTATAAACAGTGCTATTGCCCATAAGAAATCTGTGGTTACAGCGAACAAAGAGTTGATGGCTCTACAGGGTGCCGAGATTTGGGAACGTGCCGTTGCCGCCGGAATCAATTTGGCTATGGAAGCAAGCGTCGCGGGGGGAATACCCATTCATGCGGTATTGCGAGAGGGAATTTCTGGCGACAAAATTGTGGCGCTGTACGGCATTCTGAACGGTACAAGCAATTACATTCTCACCGAGATGGAGCGCAGGGGCGAACCGTTACAAGTGATATTGGCGGAAGCGCAACGTAAAGGATATGCGGAGGCCAACCCGAGCGCCGATATTGATGGTTGGGATGCGCGTTCGAAACTGGCTATTCTGGCCGCCCTTGCTTTCGGGGAGCGAATTTTGCCGCAAGATATTTATACGGATGGAATTCGGCGTATCTCATCCATCGATTTTCAATACGCACACCATCTGAAGCACACCATCCGGTTGCTTTGTTGCGCCGAACAAACACCGGAAGGGCTGAGTCTGTCGGTACGGCCTGCTCTGCTACCTACCTCGACGATTCTGGCCAATGTGACCGGATCCTATAATGCTGTATGGGTCAAGGGACGTTATGGAGAAGACACCTTCTATTACGGCCGTGGAGCTGGATCCCTTCCTACAGGCGTGGCGGTAGTCAGTGATCTGATGCGTGTTGCCCGGGAAATTCGTAGCGGCAGTCCGGAACGTGTTTCGCCCTTTGCCCACGAACGGCTCGGAGAATATCAGCCCATCCCGATCGGGCGCCAAAAACGGGCCTACTACTTGAGGTTCCGCGTAACAGACCGGCCAGGCATCATTGCCGCGCTTGCAGGGATTCTGGCTGAAAAGAAAATCAGTCTGGATGCCGTCTTACAATTACCCTGTGACACGAAGGGCGACCTGCCTTTTGTAATCACTGTTGAGCCAACGACATGGGATGCGCTGATGGAGGCAGTCGGTCAAATGTCCAGTCTGGACTTTCTGCTTGAATCACCGCTTGCGCTGCCCATGGAAAAAGGCCTGTAAACGCTAACCTTCGGCGAGAGTCTTAGGACCTTACCCGATCGACACAGTTAGCTTGTCGCCGGTGGACAACCGCAAGGTTTTCCGAGGCCGGATTACCAGGTCGGCGCCTTGAACTTCAGCCGCTGCGTCGAGGGAAACCCTGGCTGTTCGCGCCAGCAGAGGCACTTGCAGCGCAGCCAACTCTAAAACGCCTTCTTCCACTTTTATTTCGACTTGCTGCCCGGCAGCCACCTTTTGTTGGATGTATGTTCCCCAGGCAGTGCCTGTGACGAACAGGCAACGAAAATCCTCAGTATGCACTCGTGGCTGGAAGCGCAGCTTCTTCTCCGGGGCGGACCACGCGAATCCAGAAAGAGAGGTTAGCAAGGACCAACTGGACATGGCGCGAGCGTAATGATGGCCGCACTCGATTTCATCCCAGGGATTACGCCTGACCCCGTCATAACGATCTCGCACCGCGTCCACGATAGTCACGCCTTCTTTCACCAGGCCTTCGTAAAACAGGTGAGCAGCCACCTGATACTCAATACCGGTCCAGACTTCGTCGGAATACACAAACGGAAGAGCTGGTCGTCCCCCATGCGGCCAGCTACAAAGCAGCAAGCCCCGTTCGTCATTGAGAGCATACAGCCGCTGTGTATTGGTGAAGTCGGCAAAGCTGCTCCGGAAGTTGTATTGGAAGATGGACTGTAACGCCTTTCGGATGTGCTCTGGTGGAAGCAGCTTGCCGATGTCTACGACTTCGGCAAACCACTGACCGAGTAACTGGTCCGATAAACAACCTTCACCATACTGATATCGGTCGGCCCTGCGACCTTTCTCGTTCACTTTCTGAATGTAGTACTCTCCATTCCAGAGCAATTTATCCAAGCGTGCCGAGCCTTCCTGAGACAGTCTTTGGTATTCGGCAGCAGTAGTGGTGTCCCCCAAATACGTGGCCATGTGAGCCGCCGCCGCCAAAGCGCCCAAATACAGCGTACCCGTCATGGTATTAGGTCCATAAAACTCAATGTCATACGTATTGTGCTGCTCGCCTTCCATCACTCCGTCGCGATCGGCGTCCCAGGCTTGCCAGGCGTATTCCAGCGCCCGCTTGACTTGGGGCCAAAGCTTTCGAAGCCAATCATCCCCAGCACCTAGAAGCCATTCGCGGTAAACCTTCATCACGCACCCCATCTGGCCGTCTGCCGCGGGAAAGGCAGTCGTTCCACCAGGCCGCAGCGGGACCGCCGTTCGAAAGCCCATGCTGCCGTCTGGGCGCATATTCACCAGAAAGTCAGTTTCGCGCATACTGCGCTCCAGATCCGGGTAAAGATGAGCCATGGTTTGTTCGTAGTTGAATACATGGGTGCAATTCATGGGACAGCAACCCGCGTGATCATTGCAGCCTTCGAAGGCTAGTGTCCGCTTGCCCTCAAGAACCATGACCGTGTTGGTTCGTAACACGGACGCCTGACTAGACACGGCGTCGATGACCGAAGCCGGCAGGGTGGACGAATAGAGACTATCGCAATATCGTCGAGACCGCTCTCTGAACGAAGAGAGATTTTCAAGCACCTCTACGGCTGGTTCCCAGGCAGAGGGCCAACGAGTCCCGTAGTGATTTCTCAGGACTTTGCTTCGCTCTTCTTCCCGGCTCGCCCAATAATTCTCTACATTCGGGAAGTGCCATCCAAGAATGATATTCACCGTTTTCTGCTCGCCTGGCTTCAGGACAAAATGACAGGCGATGCTGGCATATTCCGTGGCGCCTTCAGCGGAGGGTTTCGACGTCCGGTTTGGAAACCTTCCCACTGTGAGCAGTTCGTCCCACCATTTCTGGAATTCATCCCACCACTCTCCGTGTTCCCATTCGAGACGGTATGTGCACTCTCTATGATCGGTAAGTACTGCCAGTGACCCGTATCGTGGAGAGTCTGGAGGGTATTTTTTCGAAGTCATGAACAGACCGCTGCCGCCCGCTACGGATCTGAATTCGTTAAGGTTTTGACCAAAGCAGGGGGCACGGCGTCCACGCAAAGAGGTAACGCCGTCGTAACCGGCGGGATTCATGACGGAGAAAACCAGAGCCGTATCAAGACTCACCGTGGCGCGAGACCGGATGCCGTAAGTTAAAACAGCAACGGGATAGCTGGAGATGTCTGTTTGTAATGGCGCCATTGGGTTAAAGGCTTCAAGCCAAACCGTAACAAGAAGCTTTGGGTCGATGAAGCGAATGTGCGCAAACGGATAAGTGCCGATGAAGACCGCCTCGCGAAAACGCGGTAATCCCAAAGCGGTTTCTCGAGGAACTCCCGAAGCGCCGGTGAACGGGGGCAGAGGACGCCGTTCGATAACACGGACCAGTGGTTTCATCCCTGTGCCGGAAAGCCGCAGGGCGGCGAAGGTAAACGGAAGCACTCCACCTTTGTTGGGGCGGTTGAAAATCTCCCAATCCCGCAAATTGCCCAGCCCTCCAAGGGAAACAGTACCCGTGCCGATTCCACCCAATGGAAACGCAATTTGCGCCAAAGCCTCGCCTGTGAAGCGCCGTCCAGTTGCCGGTATAGTGCCTGATTGTCCTTGTGTCGTAGTTGCCGCTGAAATCCCCGAGGCGGCCGCGCCGAGAAACAGTCGGCGTCTGTTAATTTTCATCGAACCTCCGAAAGCGTCTCACAGTCGTAGTGGTAAACGATTGCACAAAGACTGTGGCTGGACTGAAATGGCGAAATGTCGCGGCACGGCTTGCCCAACGGTATCAGCGCCCCCCTCGGTGGAGCAACATGGTCTTTATAGTATGGAAAACGATATAGGCGTCCAGGGCGATCGAGAGATTCTTAATGTAATAAAGGTCGTATTCGAGTTTTTTTCTGGAATCTTCGAGCGAGTCTCCGTACCCGTGATTGATCTGCGCCCAGCCGGTGATGCCCGGCTTTACACAGTGCCTCTGGCGGTAATAGGGAATTTGCTCGGCAAGAACTTTAACAAATTCGGGCCTTTCCGGTCTGGGGCCGACGATCAGCATTTCCCCCCGGAGCACGTTAAAAAACTGTGGTAGTTCATCCAGCCGGAATTTGCGGAGCCAGCGACCGATCGGTGTAACGCGAGGGTCGTCTTCGGCGGCCCAGACGGGGCCTGTTTTCTCCTCCGCTCCTGCGTACATCGAACGGAATTTGTACAGTGTGAAAGTATCTCCTAGTGACCCGACGCGTGTTTGCCGGTACAGGATCGGTCCAGGACTCGTAAACCGGATAAGGAGTGCAATAAATAGCATTAGAGGAGAGAACAGCAATGTTCCGATGAGGCCAATGAGAAAGGAATAGATGTTCTGAAGAAGCACAATCCCTGGCGAGGGGCCAAGTTCCTGAGAGAAGATCAACTGAGCAGGCCGCAAGGCAGCCAATGATACCCTTTTGAAAGTTGTTTCGTAGCTCTGCGCTGCCTCCTCAATGCGCACTCCGGAGAGGCGGAGGTCGAGTAAGTCGTGAACCGGTAATCGCATTCTGCGTTCGTCCAAGCCGACCACGATACGGTCTGGTTTGACGCGAGCCGCCACGCTACGGAGATCATCTATACCCCCGAGGATCTCGGACGGAGGCAAGGAATTACAAGGGGTATCTGAGAGAATTCCTACCACTGCTAGACCCAGCTCTTGGTGGCCCCGAAAGTACTCTACCAGCTCGCACGCTAAGCGGTTGGCGCCTAAGAAAAGTATGCGAACTCTGCTTATTGCGCGAAGGACAAATGTACTGTAGAAAACACGCCAACTTGTCAGTAGGACCAAGGTGACGCCGCCACCGAGCATCATGACCCATCGGGGCAAAATCAGGTCCTGATCGAGATAACTTAGGAGAGCCTGCGCCAGGAACGCAATGCCGATGACCTGACAAAGCTGTTGGACCAAGATAACTTTTGAATAAACGTGAATGTTCGCGTACAGGTCATGGAAATACAGTGCGAGAACGATGCTCAAAACCACGAGCCCTATGCGCCACAACCCCCCGTCGTACAGCAGGTAAACAGTAGGGTCAACCTGGAGAACTAGGTAACTGGACAAGACGAAGCACGTGGTCGTCAGTAGGATTTCCGAAAGGAGTAGCGCCAAAACGGTGGGCAGAACCAATTCGCGAAGAAGACGGATCATCGGCTAATAACGCTGAGAATAGCCTATTCTATTTCGAACATGGACAACTGACTCCCCCTGCAAACCAATTTGCCGTAATCTGGCCTTGGCCTTGCAGGCGATTGCTGGCAAGCCAATTCCTCGGTACATCTAGGGCGTTAGCCTCAGGTCAGTCTAGCAGAGAAAGCCTTTAGGCTCAAATACTGGAATACTGGTGCGGGTGCCCAGCCTTTGATATGCTCAGCATTTGACCTGAAGGCGACTTTTCGAAGCATTCGTGTTGCATGCATTGTGATGCAATATTGCACGGCAATCATTTTGTAAGCAGGAGCAGCTGGAAGACGCTGAACTGTAATGCTCTCGCGAAGAGAATTTCTGACGACACCAGCGCTGGCCGGGATAACCGTTCAATCTGCAACTTCTGTTGCTCCTATTTCTTTGCGTTGTGAGTACGCCGAAAACCCTCTGGGCATCGACACCGCAGCGCCCCGTTTAAGCTGGCAGCTTACGGCGGGAGTACAATCAGCTTTCCAAATTCTGGTTACTTGCGGTAAAGAGCTGCTTTGGGACTCCGGCAAAGTTGCTTCATCTCAGTCCATTCACGTTCCTTACGCCGGGCGTCCCTTGAGATCCCGCGCCCGCTGTAGTTGGAAAGTACGGGTATGGGACAATCGCGACGTTCCTTCGGACTGGAGTGCTCCGGCGCATTTCGAGATGGCGTTGCTTGATCCGAACGACTGGCAAGCCAACTGGATTGGCGCTCCGGGCACTGAAGATAGTTCCACGCCACGGACCTCACCGAGTCCTTATTTCCGAAGGGCGTTTACACTCCTGAGGAAACCGCAGACCGGGCGCGCGTATGTTTGTGGATTGGGTTTCTTTGAATTTCATCTCAACGGTGGGCGCGTTGGCGAAGATGTCCTTTCACCTAACCAGACCGAGTACGACCAGCGGCATTTGCGTCGGCTGCTGTATCCTTTTGAAAACGTCACCGAAAAGCGTGTTCTGTACCTTACTTATGATGTGACCGGCTACCTCAAGGAAGGGGAAAACGTTGTTGGGATCATACTCGGCAACGGGTGGTACAACCAGCGTGATCGTATCGTAGAAGGAGAACTCTGGTATGGTCCGCCACGCCTGCTTCTCCAGATTGAAGGCGAAAACGGTGAGATCCTGGTAACGAGCGACGGCCGCTGGAAGGTTACCACTGCCGGACCAATCCTGCAGAATGGAATTTTTACCGGAGAAAATTACGATGCTCGTCTGGAGATGCCCGGCTGGAATGCTCCGGGGTTCGATGATTCCGCCTGGAATTCCGCAATAATGATGCAGCCGCCAAAGGGCTGCTTGGTTGCTCAGGTTTCCCCACCCGACCGTGTGGTGGAATCCTGGCGTCCATCTCTGGCGACCGCAAACGATTTGGGAGCGTACAGCTTTGATGCTGGGCGCAACGTTGCCGGATGGGTTCGGATGCGAGCCAAAAGCCAGAGGGGGCGTAAACTCATTTTCCGCTTTCGGGAAGAACAAGGCTCAGATTATGGCCAGTACGATAGCTACGTCTTCAAAGGGGAAGGGCTGGAAGTCTGGGAGCCTCGCTTCACTTGGCATGGTTTCCGCCACGTTGACGTAGTTGGGGCGACTTGTCCCCCAGAAATCGAGATCCGTGAGGTACATAGCGCCGTCGAACGTGTGGGCATGTTCGATTGCTCCAACCCGCTGTTCAACCGTATCCACGAGACATACGTTCGCACACAGCTTGCCAACATGCATTGCGGAGTACCGAGCGACTGCCCGCATCGGGAGAGACTGGGCTATACAGGTGATGGGCAAGTGGCGGCTCAGGCGGCAATTTATGCACTCGACATGGCGCGGTTCTACAACAAATGGAGCGATGACATTGCCGACGCCCGTAATCACGAGACTGGCTATGTGCCTCACACTGCTCCATTTGAGGGTGGAGGCGGCGGTCCGCCCTGGGGTTCCGCCATTGTTTTGATTCCGTGGTACTTGTATCTGTACTACGGCGATCGGCGGGCAATAGAACGGCATTATGAGGCGATGAAAAGCTGGGTATACTACCTTGGAACTCGCACAGATGCCGGAGGCGTTGTCGTCAGAGAGGAACCAGGCGGCTGGTTTCTAGGGGATTGGTACCCTCCAGAAAAAATCGAAGTTCCTCCGGAACTAGTTTCGACCTGTTACTACGCATACTGCGCACAGATTGTGGCGCGTGTGGGGCAAATCCTGGGACATACGGACGAGGCGGCAACCTTTGCCGGGATAGCCCGTAGGACGGGCATCGCCTTGAATGCGCGCTTTCTGAATGTGTCCCGGCGCCAGTACGCCAATGGCCGCCAGGGAGCAAATTTCTTTCCTCTGGCGTTCGGTTTGGTACCCCCACAGCACCAGACCGCGGTTTTCGACCGGGCAGTGGAGATCCTTGTCAAAGAAAGCAGGGAACACTTCGATACCGGCTTTGTTGGAACTCCGCTCGTGCTGGATGTGTTGACTGCCCGGGGACGGGCAGATCTGGCTTATCGGTTGATGAACCAGAAGGACTTTCCGAGCTTTGGCTACATGCTCCAGCAAGGCGCCACCACCCTCTGGGAAAGGTGGGACGGGCGTGGCTCACACATGCATCCGATGTTCGGCGGCGCTTGCCGCTGGTTCTGGCAGGCGCTGGTTGGCATCAGTCCAGATCCTGAGCGACCTGGGTTTGAACACACCATTGTTCGTCCGCATGTGATTGAAGATTTGCGGTGGATCCGCGGAGAGTATCGCTGCCTCCGGGGAACATTGGCAATACATTGGCGCCGCCAGAAAGATGTATTCCACATGGAATGCAATGTGCCACCGAACAGCCAAGCCACGGTTTGGATTCCAGGAAGCAAGACCCCGAAAAAGGTTGGGCCTGGGAACCACAAGTTCTCCGCAACATTGCCTTCGGACCAGTCCTCGCTCTGAAAACACCGGGCAGGCCATCAGGCAGAACTGAAATGCCCTGGTTCCGTTTAAGTAATGCTAAATACTTTTTGGCTTGACACAAACCCCGGGTCGAGTCAGACTTTCTAAGGTGCCGGATTTATGCGCTCGGCATCGCCGGCGCTATTGGCGAGCGCAGCTCTACAGTTTGTGAGGGGAGCGAAAAGGGAGGAAAATTGAGACGGTTGCTTTGGCTTTCGCTTTTGGTCTGGTCTGCTGCTGCCCGCGGACAGTTGCCTGAGTATGAAGGTCCTGAAATTCTCAGCCGAGGTTTGGGCACGGGGCTGGCTAGAGGCGCTGAAAGAATCCAGTTAAGACCTTACGTGGCAGTCAATGGCATCTATGACAGCGGGATGACGCCAGTTTCGTTAGACTCCCAAGGAAGGACCGTGCAGGAAGATGTTTATGGAGTGGAGGCGAACCTTGGCTTATTGGGTTACCGCACTTGGCGCAGAACCATCTTAGGAGTCGACTATCGCGGCAACGTTCGTCACTATACAAGGCACACATACTACGACGGCAGCGATCAGATGTTGGGGCTTGGATTAACGCACCAGGCGACACGACGCCTGGCGATTTCTCTGCGCGAGGCAGCAGGTACTTACGCAAGAGATTTCGCTGGGTTGAGCGCTGCTGGTTTCTACGACCCGCGTTTTGCCAATGTCCCAAGCAACGAGCTTTTTGACGGCCGCACATATTATACGTCTTCGATGGCGGATTTGACCTTCCAAAAGAGCTCGCGGTTGTCATTCAATTTCGGCGGCACAGGGCTACTGGTACGCCGTCGTGCGCGGCAGTTAATTGGAGTTACTGCGGGTCTTGCCAGAGCTGATATGGCCTACCGTGTGTCACGGAACCAGACGCTAGGAATCGACTATGGCTATTCGCACTATGCATATACCAATGCGTTCGGGGCTTCCGACATACACTCAGCGGCTGGGGATTATGCTGTGCTGTTGAGCCGCAACTGGCGGTTTGGGCTACGCGGCGGTGTTGCTCGCGTGGAAACGCTTGGCCTGCGCCGCGTCTCCATTGACCCCATAATTGCTGCGATTATCCGCCAGACAGTCGGCGTGCAGGTTTTCCACCAGATCAATTATGTGCCGGTGGGCGAAGCCAGTCTTTTTAGGACAGTTCGCCGGTCCACGGTTTCGTTTATGTATCAGGTGGGCGCCGATTATGGGAATGGGGTCTACCTAACATCGAAAAGACAAAGCGCCACAGCATCGCTGAGCTTTACGGCCACAAAAAGCTGGAATATTGGTTTTTCCGGCGGGTACGACACTTACTCGAGCCTTGGTCAGACCCTGGGTAAGTACGAAGGCTACCAAGGCGGTGGCGGCTTCACATATAAACTTGTTCGATCTTTTCATCTGATCGGTCGTTTCGATGCGCGCCACTATGAGATCCTCCACACCGGCTTTGGCAGGGAGACTTACCGTGGCACTCTCGGCTTTGCATTCAGCCCAGGTGACTTCCCCTTGCCACTATGGTGATGCGTACTTTTCCGCAGTACTCAATCCTTGTGGTGGATGATAATGCAGCCCTGTTACAGATGTTACAACAATACTTAACAGGGCTTGGCTGCGAGGTAACCACTTGCTCATCCCCTTCTGAGGCACGGGAATTGTATAGGCGGGACACAACCAGGTACGGGTTGGTACTGGTCGATCTCAACCTGCCGGAAATGTCCGGAAGCGAGCTTGTTTTGGAATTGCTTCGACTTAATCCTAATCAGCCGGTGTTGTTGCTTAGTGGGTACCCATTTGACCTTTCCGTGATCCCTGCAGAATTGGGAGCCAAGGTCCGTTTCTTGCAGAAGCCATTCTCCCCCAAGGCGTTGGCGGAAGCCGTAATGGCTATGATGCAAGAACCTTAGCGAGTCTGCACGTCCTGGCGAGTTCCGGGAATATTACCTCCGGGGAAAGCAGAGCAATGCAGCAATCAACAGACCTGAGAGCGTCATTATTGCCCCGAGGATTACTGAGCGGGGCAAGTACTTCATAACTATCCTGTGCTTTCCCGGTCCAACGAGAACACCCCGAATTGAGGCGTAGGCTTCATAAATCGTTGCAGGCTTACCATCGACGGTGGCCACCCATCCAGGAAAGTAACTCTCGCTGATCACGACCATGCCAGTGCATTGCATAACCGCATCGATTGTGAGACTTCCGGTACTGCGCTTGAGAAGTCTGACCTGGTCGGAATCTCCGCAGGTCTCCAGCCGGGGCGGGGAAGTAAGCATAAAGGTTTTGTGCCGTAGGTCGAAACGTTCATCACCCATGACGCTGTTAATGCCGTTCTGCCCACTTACCTGAACGGCTTCATGCACCGCCCATACACGCGGAAACGCATCGGGGTTCCAATATACCTTCAGGCCGCTTTCACCCTGAAAAACTTCCTTATAATTCGGTCCAGGAGGCTTCCTGGCCAACGAGTAATTTACACCGAACATGTTCTTTGCCCGTTGGGAAAAAGGCCCAATCTGGAGTAAATTCTCGGGCAGGCTCGCCTGGTACCCGCAAAACATATCGATGCCGTACCAGTCACTGAAATTGAAAGGGATATCTTGGGAGGAGACTTCAGCGCGTAGCGGCCATGGTACGGTTTTGAGAAAAGAAGCAATATCGGAGTTTTCTGTTAGCTTGCTCAGAAACGAAACGCGGCTCTTGTCGCTGCGGTTACGCCAGAGAAATGGAGCTGCGTTGCCCAGCTCTATCAACATGAGAAAAGTGGCAAGCGACACCACCGCAGTGCGGCCAATATGGTTCTTCCACCATCCGTACAAAACTGAGGCAAGCAGAAACGCCACTAGGGCGTTCACCATGAAACGATCGTCCCCGGGAGCTCTTTGCGCAAGCGCCAAGCCTACCTGAAGGCCAAATAACAAGCCACCGAAGACAACCAAGGCGACCATAATGCGCCCGCGCCAGCGCGACTCTTTCTGAGCCAGTAAACTGTCTACTCCGAATGCCGCCAGAACTGCTACGCCAAAGTGAAAGACGGCAATGGCCATAGCGGGAGTCCGAGCTTTTTCCACGAGCGGAACCAGTGCATAAATGATGCCGTGAAACACGTTGTTGCGCCCAAAAGAAAACAGCAATCCTCCTATGGCAACTGCCGTCAGCAGGCGCACGGGTTTTTGATCCCATGCGAGTGCAAGACCAAAAAATGCTAGCGTGACGGCCACGACACCGATCATTGGCTCAATGATCTTTTCAGGTCCTTCTACGAAGATACGAGGTACGTTGGAGGGTGGAAAAGAGTACATGTCGTGAACAAGATAAGGGACCGGCTCCTTCCAGCCAACTGGTTGGTCGAGGTTTACCCAGCGTTTGGCGAGCTTGCCGTATTCGTAAGCGGGCAGCGCCTGCACTCCACTTACAAGGATCAGAATGAGCGTGAAAAGCGCCCCCAGCCGAATTAGCCGCCACTCCGGTTTCCCGTTCCGGAAAATATGGAACAGCCAGACAAAGGCTACAGTGAGGGAAATAAAAATGGGGATTTGGTGGTGGCCGCTGAGCCAGGACATTCCCAGAAATGCGCCCGAGGCAGCTGCGCTTGCTCCTGGACGCTCGCCACGGAATACCCGCAGCAAATAGAGAAAGACTAACGGCGTCCAGACAACTCCGTTGATCATATACGGCCAATCAATCGCCCCAAGATAACCTCCAAACCCAAATGCGGCGCCCGCCAGGATTGAGGCACCCACGGACCTTTTGAGATCCCGGCAGAGCCAGTAACAGAACAAGGCCCCCATGAAATGGATAGCCACATAGTACCAGTGCAGATATACCTGGCGTATCCAGCCATCGCGGAGGGGCATCCAGAACAAAAGCCAGTTGAGGGGATAAGCTACACCTGGTTCAGCTTGCCCGATGAGCGTCTGTCCACCGTATATGTATGGATCCCAGAGCGGTACCCGTCCCCTGTGCCATTCTCCTGCTTCTAATTGAAACCACGGCAATACCAGGTTGACTAGGTCGGGACTGTCGAGCCATGTATATTGATCGGTCAAAAGGATCTTCCAAAAAAAACCGACCGAAAGAAGCAGCAAGATTACCGGACCCACCAGGCGGTTGAGCAAACGGGATCCGAGAGGCTTTTGTGGTGTTTGTGTTTGTGTAGGTGTACTTAGTGCGTTCAACTCCATCGATAATTTCACATTCGACACAGCCGGTCAACCGCCTCCTCACCGTGGAAATCTGCTTGATGGATTCCGAGCAGTGTGGTGCTTTTCGGCCACTTCCACAAGATAGGCTGGGGAATGAATACCAAGAGAATGAGGGAGTTACACATTGGCAGTAAAGTTGCCCTAAAAAGCGTGGAAAGTTTGGAGGCGTACCATGAGACCGATGATGTGGGCAGTTCTCGCAATGGCATCCCTGGTCGGGCCTGCGGCTATAGGCTCGGCGCAGGCACCGGACGATTACGACGGCCCGGGGCGGGGAGTTGCCCGCCTCAGTCTTATCAACGGGGACGTCTCTGTGCGTCGCGGCGACTCCGGGGACTGGATCGCTGGCGTTGTTAACGCGCCACTGGTTGCCGATGACAGCGTGAACACCGGTCAGAACTCCCGGGCCGAGGTTCAGTTCGACTGGGCGAACATGATCCGCCTGGCAGGCAATTCTGAAATTGTTCTTGCGCAACTCGACAACGATCGTTACATTATCCGCATTGTTCGAGGCACGAGCACATTTCGTGTGCTGCGTGATTCCAATGCGGAGGTTGAACTCAGCACTCCAAACGTTTCGGTCCGGCCTCTGAAGAAGGGGATTTACCGCGTGACTGTGCGAGAGGATGGACAGTCGGAGATCACCGTTCGCTCTGGAGACGCCGATATTTTTACGCCTCGTGGCTCCGAGACCTTGCACAAAGGCAAGACAATGCTAGTACGAGGTCCAGCCTCGGAGCCAGAATATCAGATCGTGAGCGCTATACCTAATGATGACTGGGACCGCTGGAATGAGAATCGCGACCGTTACCTGGAGAGCGCCAAGGGCTATCGCTATGCGGGGCCAGGTATTTACGGGCTTGAGGATTTGGATGCTTACGGCGTTTGGGTCAATATTGCGCCCTACGGGTGGTGCTGGTATCCGCGCACGGTAATTGTGGGTTGGGCCCCATACTCTTATGGGCGTTGGGTGTGGATTGACTGGTATGGATGGACCTGGGTTGATTATGCTCCTTGGGGCTGGGCGCCCTTCCACTATGGCCGGTGGTTCCATCAGGCGCCTTATGGTTGGTGCTGGTATCCGGGTCCCGTTGGACCGCGCCATTACTGGCGGCCCGCTTTGGTAGCGTTCTTCGGATTTGGAGGCCATGGCGGCACTCGCGTCGGCTTTGGTTTTTCAACTGTCGGCTGGGTGCCGCTCGCGCCGCATGAGCCCTACTATCCCTGGTATGGTCCTCGGTATTACAGCGCTTTCCGAAACACAACTCTGATCAACAACGTGACAGTGATCAACAACGTCAACATCACAGAGCGTTACCGCAATGCGCGCATTAGCAATGCGGTGAATGCAATGGACGTTTCGCACTTCGGCCGTGGAGGCAGCTACATCCGCGTACCCGTCGCTGAGTTGACGAGGACAGCGTTGGTCCGGGGCCAGCTGCCTGTGGCGCCGAACAGGGAGAGCCTGAGGTGGACTAATCGTGAGGTCAACGCGACAACGGTGCCTCGCACTGCTATGCCGAGCCGGTTCTTTAGTCACATGCAGCCTTCCGCAGTGGACCGGGTACCGTTCGAGACGCAACGGCGTGCTATGGAAGAACTCGCCGCACGGACCGCAGGCGCGCCGCCCGGAAGGAATACGTTGGCTAACCCACAGACGGAAAAGAACATAATCGCACCTTCTGTGAGTGCCGGAGTGGGACACGGGACTCCGCCGAATTCCGCCCCACTAGCGTCTTCCGCACGTACAGGGGAGCCAGGATGGCGGAGGTTCGGAGGCGCAGTGGGTCAACCCTTGCCCGGTGGGGTGCGGGTTTCACCGCCGGAGGCAACCCGACCCACACCTGGCCCGATCCAAAGGAATCGACCTGCAACATTGGCGCCTTCTGCGACACCTCAAGCAACTCCAAACGAGTCGGGCGGGTGGCGCCGCTTTAACGGCTTCGGCAACCGCGCGGGTGAACGGCCTGCGATAGAGCGCGGCAATACCGGGGGTGTACGAAGCCGGCAGGTAGAGCCCTCATCTTCGCCGCGATTTCAGTACCCGGCATCGCCAAATCTCCGGAATGACACCCCCCAACCCCGCGGGCAGATGCGGAGTGCCGAGCGTCCGTTGAGGATCAATTCGCCGATTATTCGCGAGCGAGCACCACAACCTCACTTCGAAAGGCCCAGTGCGCGTATCGGGGGTGCAGGGCACAGCGCGGGCGGAGGACGCGGAGGTAGAAGCCGGTAGCACTGTGCTGAAAAAGGCTCGCAACCTAGTCAATCCGGCCTCGGAGGAATCCGGGGCCGGTGTTTTATAAGGGGCTATAAAAGTTTACATAATATCCATTATCGGACCCAAGATTGCTCAATATTGCGCCGCAAGTTTGGCCCTTAACAACCCTGGCATCTGGTGCGCGTCAGTCACACGTACGACGTCAAACCCGGCAGCCTGTGCACTAGCTACTCCCATGTCGGTGTCTTCAACAACCAGTGGTTGGTTGGCCTGCAACAACCTAGCAGCAAGCAAATAGGGGTCGGGAGCTGGTTTGGGGGTTACCGGGTCGTCCCCACACACAAGGATTTGAAAGAATTGGCGCAAATTACCTGCGATAAGTACAGGTTCCACCTCACTGCGGGCGCTTGAGGTTACCACGGCGAGTTTGTAGCGATCGAGTGATCTGAGCAATGGAATCAGGTCGGGCGCGAATGGGGGCGCGTCTTGGATCTTTTGAAGGAATAGGTCTCTCTTTGCCGGATACAGAGATCGGAGCGCTTGGACCGGCAACTGCGGACAGGTGGCAGCTAAGGTTTGGATAACCTGGGTATCGTGAAATCCAACGCAATGCTTTAAATAATAATCCCAAGTTAATTGATAAAAAAATGGCTTTAATATTTCTGCCCAGGCTGCACAATGCACTGGTTCGCTATCGAGGAGCACTCCATCAAAGTCAAAAAGAATGGCGTCATATCGAGTCATTTTCCGTGCGTAAGCTTCACCGATGAGAGCATTTTGTCGAAGAGGGGCTGTAGCTTGGTGATAGCGTTTTGTGGTGCGATGAAAATGATGTAAAACAGACGACGTTGCATTGGCACAGTCACCAGGCGGTCGATCTCGGTTTGTCCCGGGTAGCAGGAGGAGGGGGCAGCCAGGACAGTTATCAGAGCCGGGCGGCCATCAACCCGAGTTCGCATGTGGTTGTCAGCAGCGAGCTTCATGCCACGGTTGCTGGACTGGAGTCGTTCGATAAGCTGGTGCGTCACTTTTTCGAGCTTCACCTTACCCTCTGGGTAAAAGGTGCTGATGACGGCCCCGTAGCCTACGTTCATCGCTCCCGCCGGATCTTTGCGGATGGCTTCGGGCGGCGCAACGATGAGTCCTGTTGAGTCTTTGTCGCCAAAAGCATGCCAGTTCTCCGGATAACAAATCGTGAACTCCTTGTCGCGATACTCCAGGCACCTGTTGGGAATGGAGATTTCCTGTGCGAAAACCTGGAGCGCAAGGAGAATGGGAGCGCATACAGACAGACGGAAAAATCTCATAAAACAGGAACCTCGTTCTTTCCTACGATACGCCAATCGCATGTTAGGGCGCACGCTTACGTTATAATCAGGGCATGCTAACTCCCACTGAGAAAATCTGGCATAATGGGCGATTCATACCATGGGACGACGCAAAGATTCATGTACTGTCGCATGTCGTCCACTACGGAACCTCTGTATTTGAAGGCATACGCTGTTACGAGACCCCGTCTGGGCCTGCTATTTTCAGGCTCCGCGAGCACATCCGGAGATTGCTAGATTCTGCAAGGATTTACCGGATGCCCGACATCGGTTTCACGGCGGAACAACTGGCCGAGGCGATGGTGGAGCTGGTGAAGGCAAATAAAATGAAGTCTTGTTACCTGCGCCCCGTCGTTTTCCGGGGTTATGGCGAGATTGGGGTGTTCCCAGGCAAGAACCCCATTGAGGTGTACGTGGCCTGTTGGGAGTGGGGGCAGTACTTGGGAGAAGAGGCGGTAAGTCAGGGTGTCGACGTCTGTGTGTCCAGTTGGACTAGGATTGCTCCCAATACCCTGCCCGCACTGGCGAAGTGTGCGGCCAATTATATGAATTCGCAGCTCATCAAGATGGAGGCAGTTGCCAATGGGTACGCGGAAGGAATCGGCCTGGATGCGAACGGTTACGTCAGCGAGGGATCCGGCGAAAATATTTTCGTGGTTCGCGATGGCAGGATTCACACCCCGCCGCTCGGCGCTTCGGTGTTGCCGGGAATTACCCGCGACACTGTCATTCGGCTTGCCAGCGAAGTTGGCATTCCAGTCGTAGAGGCTCTCATCCCGAGGGAAATGTTGTACATCGCGGACGAAGTGTTCTTTACTGGCACCGCTGCCGAGATCACGCCCATTAGGTCCATCGACAAGATTCCGGTCGGTAAAGGGAGACGGGGGCCGATCACGGAGAAGCTCCAAAAGGAATTCTTTGGCCTCATCAAAGGAACACGACCGGACAACGGGTGGCTTACACCGGTCTATGCCCCACAATCGGTTGGTGCCTAGTCCGAGTAAAGGGAGCACGCTGCCGGCGGCCACCTCCCCCGAGATCACCCGCCGGCAGCGTGCCCCCCGATGGGTCTCTTTTTTTTACCAGTATCGGGCCTTCAAATGCCAGGAAATTCTGAGACCGGCGCTGAGATTTCAACAGCAATATCTATCCCTGCTCTGTGTCGGTTAGCCCGAAGTGGTTGTGAGAATATTGTGCATAAACCATTACTCCCATGAAATGTTTTGGCATCGACGTCACCACTAGAGAGCAAATTGCTCTTTCCTTCAACGAAACCATTGTCTCGGCAGAACCCTTGATCAGCCCGGTTGATCGCATTCCCTTCCTTGCTCCTGGCTGGATCGACCTTCAGGTTAACGGTTATGCGGGGGTCGACTACAACCTTCCTACCGCCGATCACGAGGACATTGCTCGCTCCATTCGCATCCAGTTTTCGCATGGGGTGACGCGGTTTTATCCCACTGTGATCACCGGGCCGCCCGAGAACATGCGTGCCGCTCTGCGAAATCTTGCTAGCGCGAAAGAGAAACTTCTAGAAGGCCAAGCTATGGAAGGATTTCACGTTGAAGGTCCGCATATTTCACCTGAAGACGGGCCGCGAGGCGCTCACCCGCGCCAGTGGGTAAGGCCACCGGACTTTGAGGAATTTCGCCGCTGGCAGGAAGCGGCGCGGGGAAACATCCGTCTGGTCACTGTGGCTCCGGAATGGCCCGGGTGTCCGGGCTATATTGAGCGTCTCGTACGCGAAGGAGTTGCCGTAAGTATTGGACACACAGCCGCTACTGCCGCTCAGATTTCCGATGCGGTGGCAGCCGGCGCAACCCTGTCTACGCACTTGGGCAATGGTGCGCACCCAGTACTCCCGCGTCATCCGAATTACATTTGGGAACAATTGGCGGAGGATAGACTGTCTGCCAGTTTCATTGCTGACGGCGTTCACTTACCTCCGGCCTTTCTAAAAGTAGCGATCCGCGCTAAGGGTGTCTTGCGGTCGATTCTCATCACTGATGCCGTTATGCCGGCGGGTTGCTCTCCCGGACGTTACGAGCTTGGCGAGAGGGAGATTGAACTGACCAGTGATGGTCGAGTCGTCTTGGCCAGCGAAAATCGCCTTGCAGGCTCAACATTGCGCATGGATCGCGGAATCGAAAATCTCATGAGGCTGGCTGGCTTGTCTCTAATAGAAGCGATTACTATGGCTACGAAGAATCCTGCCAGAATCGGCCGCATCACCGCTCGCCAGCGAGGCTTGGTGCCAGGCGACCGCGCGGACTTTGTCGAATTCCGATACGACGAAGCCACGAACTCTATTCAAGTGGAAAAGACCTGGATGAGCGGCAGGCTGGTATACTCGCGCTAGCGCCGGTTTTTCCCTTCAAAAAAGGAACATGAGATGCATTTTGAGACGGCGGTTTTTAATGTCGCACTTCTATGGCTGCTTACTGTACCACATGAGTTCGCGCACGCCTGGGCAGCCACGCGGCTCGGAGACGACACCCCGAAGCGAGAGGGCCGCCTGACTCTATACCCACTGGCGCACGTAGACTGGATAGGAACAGTAATTCTTCCGGGACTCACCTCGCTCGCGGGGGCCGGCTTTCTCGGATGGGGCAAGCCAGTAAACACCAACTTGTTTAAGCTCCGCTGGGGGCTCAAAGGGCTTGCTTTAGTTGCCGTGGCTGGGCCGTTTAGCAACGTTCTGTTTGCGGTAGTCCTGGCCTCTGTAGCCCGAGCGCTTTTGCAGGTATGGCCTCAAGTCTCCCAATTCGCCGGGCAAGCTTGCTTGCTGAGCCTGTATTTGGCCATTTTCAATTTGGTTCCGGTACCGCCGTTGGATGGGTCCAAGCTGTTGTTGGCCGCTAGACTGCCTGTCTTCATATACAACGAACTGGCGCGGTTCGGCCTTGTTTTTCTTGTTCTGGCGATGTCGGCTGCCGGCTTGAGCCGGTGGATTTACTGGCTAAGCGTGCGGGGCGTCCAGGTTATTTTCGCCCTGTTGCGTTGACTGCGAGCTGAGGTGCCACGCCTTTTTGGCATACTGAAAACATATCAATAGGGGAAAATATGGCACACGCCATCAACCGACGCAGTTTTATTCGGCTTGGCGCGGGCGCAGCCGCTCTAGCCACGCTCCCGCGGAGTTTTTCGGGCGCCGATATCCGGGACGTCGAGTTTTCCTTCATCCAGGTCTCCGACACTCATGTTTCCAAACGCCCCCTCGTGGACAAGCGCCGCAATTATGACGTGAGTTCCGAAGAATCGATCCGACGTTGCCGTGCCGTTGTGAAGGCGATCAATGAGTGCTCCCTACCCTATTCCTTGATTGTTCACACCGGAGACGTGGCGCACACGCGCGACACAACGGAGGACTTTGACTTGGCGCGTGAGCTGCTCCGCTTCAACCGCGAGGCTTACTATGTCCCTGGAAACCATGACGTTGGTTACAGCCAGACGGATGGATTTCGAAAACTGTTCGAAGAACGCTTCGGCGTCTGTAACCGTTCCTTTGACGTTGCGCCGGGACTCCGCATTGCGCTCTTCGATAGTCAGCCTCTGGATCCACGGGCCAGCCGTGAAGATCGGGAAGCGGCATTTGGCAGGCTGGATAAGATTCTCACGCCGGCCAAGCCTACGATTTTGTTTTGTCATGTAGTCGGCGTTCCGTCGTTTTTCAATAATCAACTTCAGGAAGCCTGGCCCGAAGAAATCATGCTCCCTTGGACGAAGCGTTTGAAAGATGGGGGTGTCTTTGCAGTGCTCGCGGGCCATTTTCATCGTGACGAACAACACTTAGTCAACGGCGTGCCTTTCTATCTGGTGGAACCGGTAATTAATTTTTGGGGACGTCAGACGACGTTTCGCCATTGGATCCTGGCAAAAGGCGTGCTTGTGCACCGCACTATTTATGTGGAGGTTTGAGTTGCATTCGAAAAGTTCCGTCCTTGTACTTGCGCTTGTTGTAGGTGCGCTCGGTGTTTTCGCGGAGCCGGTGAAAACTTATGAAGGCGTGGTTGCAATCCCCACGTACGACTTTGCCGGACGGGAAACCGAACCGCCATTGTTCGGGATTTCCACTGTCGCCGGTAAATATCCCTTTGTCCGCTTCATCAGACCGCTGACAGATAAACCGGCACCCAGAACTTACAAAGCTATCTTTGTCGAAAACGAATATCTCAAGTTGACCTACCTGCCCGATTTTGGCGGCCGGTTTTTCTCACTTTACGACAAAATCCGCAACCGGGAGGTCTTTTACTGCAATGATGTGATCAAGCCTGCCGGTTACAACGATAAAGACAGTTTCCCTTTGGTTGGCATTGAACTTACCGGGCCATATGACACCCACATGCTGACGCTGTATGGGGAGCCTTACTGGTCGCACCGGCTAGTGCGGCATGCCGACGGGAGTGTGTCTTTGGTGCTGGGGTCGATTGATCCGGTCTATCACATGAAGGTGGACTTTGCGGCCACGCTGTATCCGGGGCTGGCAGCGGTGAGGATGAGCGTATTTTGTTTCAACCGGCGGGATGCGCGGATGCCGCAGATGTTCTGGATCAGCGCGAGTGTATCGGCCAAGGAAAAGATGCGGTTCATCTATCCGATGACACGGACCATCGGGCATACGACCTCGGAGGTGGCCGACTGGCCGGTTTACAACGGTGTGGACTACAGTTGGGACCGGAACAACAAGCACATGCTGGGGGTATTCGGCATTGACATTTATGACAACTTTCAGGGGGCGTACGATTTTGGCAGCGACTACGGAGTGTTCCGATACGCCGACCGGAGAGTGGTCACAGGGATGAAAATGTGGACCTTCGGTTATTCACCGACGGCCACGAATCTGGAGCGAGCATATACGGACAACGCTGGCCCCTACATCGAAGTACAGAGTGGGCGGCATGTATGGGATGGGCACTACGAATGGGTAGGGCCGCACAAATTTGAGCACTGGTATGAGTGGTGGTTTCCGGTTTCGGGCATAGGAGGTTTGACGACCACCTCGCGGGACGTCGCCCTGAACCTGGAGGTGAATGCAGGTAACGGGGACGGGCCTTCGGAGGTGAAGGTCGCGTTGTCAGCCAACCGGGAGATGCCGGGGGCTCACATAGTGGTGAAAGCCAGGAGTGGGGAGTTACTGAACACGGTGGTGGATTTATCTCCTGCGCGGCCGTTTGTGAAGGAGCTGCGGGGCATAGGCGGTGGTGCGGAAGGGCTGCGGGAGATGAGCGTGCGGGTAGTGGATGGTTCGGGGCGGGGGGTGTTGAACTACCGGCATCCGGACGAGAATCCTGGGCGTAAGGAGTACACGCCGTTCACGGCGCCATTGGAAAAGCCGGCCAAGGATCCCTCACGCATGAACGCGGAGGAGCTGGTGCTGGCTGCGGAGTACAAGTTTAAGGAACTGAAGGACGGGGCTGCAGTGGATTTGCTGCGTCAGGCGTTGAAGCAGGATGCGGGTTATTCGAAGGCGCATTTGCTGTTGGGGATACACGCGTTTCGGACAGGGCGTTATGGTGAGGCGGCTAGGGAATTCAAGCAGGTGATTGAGCGGGATCCGTATCAGGATGAGGCGTACTATTATTTGGCGCAGGCGCAGTTACGGACTGGGGAGGTAGAGCAAGCGGAACGGAACCTGTACTATATCGCTCCGCTGAGTGGCTACTGGGCGAACCGTGAGTATCTGTTGGGGCGGCTGGAATTTTTGCGTGGGGAATGGGGGAAGGCGGCCGAGCATTTAGAGGACGCGGTGCGGGTGAATGGTTACGAACTAGAGGGGCGGTTGATGCTGGCGCTGCTGGACCGGGAGCAGGGGCGTTTAGGGGACGCGGAGCGGCGGTTGGGGGAGATAGAAGAGCTGGATCCCACCAGTGCCTGGGTGGCGGCGGAGAGGTATTTTTTGAAGCCTGAGGAGCAGATGCGGCAGGCATTGGTGGATGTGCTTGGGGGGCAGAGTCAGGAAGCATTGGATGTGACGCTGTTTTACCGGGGGCTTAGGCGTTGGAAGGAGGCGCTGGAGATTCTGCGGCTGGTGGAGGCGGACAATCACGATGTATGGGAGACGCCGGCGGAGTTTTACTACACGGTGGCGTATTGTTTGAACCGTTTAGGGAGGGTAGCGGAATCTGCGGAGTATTTGAAGAAGGCGCAGGCAGCGGCGAGGCACATAGACCGTTTTCCATACCGTGAGGAGAGTGAGGAGGTATTTGCGGAAGCCGTAGCGCGTAATCCGCAGGATCATGTAGCGCGGTTTTACCTGGGGTGTTTGTTGTATCACATGGGGCGGGCGCAGGAAGCCATCCAGCAGTGGGAGGCGGCGGTAGCGGCGGCGCCTGGGGATTTCAGTGCGCGCCGGGCGCTGGGGCTGGCCTACGCCGAGCAGGGGGAGGCTGTGGAGAAAGCGGCGGCACAACTGGAGAAGGCCGTAGAAATCAACCCGGCGCACACGCGCACGTTGAACGATCTGAGCAACTTATATGCGCGCGAAAGCCGGTTCACAGAGCAGATTGCGCTGTTGCAGTGGACGCTTGAGCGCTCGCCGGGCGACGATGCCCTGGTGGAAAGCCTGATCACGGGCTACATCATCACCGGCCACTACGAAGAGGCGGAAAAACTCATATCGTCACACCGCTTCAATCCACGCCACAGAACTTATGCCTTGCGGGATGCTTATCGCATGCTTCGCTATGCCATGGGTACTGTCGCTTTCAGGAAAGCCGATTACCCGGAAGCGCTCAAGCAATTCCGCGCTGCCCTCAACCCACCAGTTTCCCTGGGGGTGGACAATTTCCAGTTTGAATCTACGCCCCGTGTGGACTATTACATTGGCCGGACGTTGGAAGCCATGGGCCGAACAACTGAAGCCAGGGCGGCTTACGAAAAAAGCAGTAGGGGATACACGCAGTTGACCGGCGACTGGGATAGTCTGAACCCGGAAGCTCTCTACATGGCTTTATCACTCGAGAAACTGGGCAAGCAGGAGGCGCGGGCGAAATTAATGGCCACGCTGGAGGCTTTTGCGCAAACCCAGCTGGATGCCCGTAACAGGTATCGGCAGGTGAATTCGCGCTACCTGCTTGCCCTGCTCAAGAAATACCGCGGTCAAAAAGAAGAAGCCGACCAGTTGCTACGCGAGGCTCTCAAGTTGCAGCCCGAATCGATTGCCTTACGCCTCGAACTGCGTGGCGATCTTATCGGGAAGCCTTGACCAAAGCAGGCTCTTCCCCCTTTGAGGTGATTCACCGGTAAGAGATCGCGATCAAAGCGTAGAGCCTGACTGGTGGAACGGTAAAAGTGACTTCCCCGCCCTGCTCGCGGAATTCGAGCTTCCTGGGGTCGTCATTTTCCGGAATCAGGAATTCTACCGATGCCACCTTCTTCCCCGGATATTGGCTCCTGAGCCGCACATTAAATGGGGAGGTGGCCGCTTTTGCATCAAAATTGACAAAATGTAGCAGCGTTTCAGTGGAGTTCGGGCGGTTTACGACCTCCATAACCGTGGTAAGAGGTGCATCGGCAGTGACTGATAGGGGTTGCGGGAGATTGTTCACAATCGCATCCCGAATGGCCAGATGGTTTTTCGGCAGAACCCAGTCAGGCGCAGCGAAGGTGCCTCCACGTGCCGGAGATGCAGCCACCGAAGCGGTTTCATCGCCTGCCACGCCGATGCTACGTGACTCGGCTACTCTGCTGACGGCCGGTATGATTTCGGGAATATAAACCAGCTTTCCTTTTCCAACAGAAACAACTGAACGCGAACCCATGAGGGAAAGCAAGGGGTTCACGCGCCTCGATTCCCGCCACTCGTTGTAATGTGCTGTGTTCCCAGTAAAAACCACAACACCGCCGTTTTTGGCGTAAGCAAGGAGCTTATCCACCCACGCTTGCGAGAGGCTCTCCTGGCCAGGAAGAATAACGGCCCGGTAACGGCTTATTTTGTCCATCTGCTCGTCAAAGATGATGTCGAAAGGAATTTTGTGTTGGATCAGCACCTGCTCCATCAGAATTGTTGGTACAGAAGTGGCGATAATGCTGTATGCCATGGAAGGCCAGCTTCGCAGGACAGCTACATCGGCAACATTTTCCGTTCCCGTGTAGTAGCGGTCGCTGTATTCGCGGAAGAACTCTGCTTCCGGAGAGAAGCTGCGTTCCTCTCCTCGAGTATGGTTAGGACCGCCTTGCCATCCGTATCCTTCGATGTACTTTTGTGGGTTAAAAGCCATCATCACGGCGAATTCCAGAGGACTGCCGCCCGTCTCATAGCTGAAGTTCAAGGTTCGGGCCATTTTGTAAGAACGGATTTCGGAGATTAGGGCTCCGGTTCTCGAATCGATGTGGGCGTCCATGCCCCCGACGTCAAATGGGGAAAAGTCGATTTTCCCGGCCATCAGAGGGTGATAAATGGCGTTGCGCCAGATCCGGTTAAGGCCGTAAATCCCTTTGAGATTGAACCCCACGGAAATTTTCGGGTTTAGTCCTTTAACGTAATTATAGAGATCAGCACAGTGACGGGCCACGGTTTCGCAGCGGAAACCGGTCCATTCCTGAAGGATGGGGTCGTCGACAGAAGTAAGTGAGTCTGGTCCGTTGAAAACATCCCAGTCGTTGACCACAACATAACTCGGGTCAGGGTAGCCATATCTTCGGAAGGCCGCTTCCTTGGTGGGATAGCGACGCCTCAGAAACTCGCGGAATGCGTTGATGCATCGTGGGCACCGGCAGGATTTGGGTTCCGGGAGTAGGAAGACGTTATCGAAAAAGATCTGATCGGCCTTGAGCTGTTCGACGCCGATCTTTAAGACCTTTTTGATGTAATCCCGGTACCTCGACTCGTTAAAACAGGCAAAATGGCGGAACGTTTGTGTCTCAATGTAGTATACGGGACGGTTCCACTGATCGCGCTGTTCCCAGGTAACTGCTTCGGGTACCTCACGGTAAAAGGTTTCGACAAACATGGTGCCAGCCACGTACAGGCTAACCTTCATTCCCAGTTTGTGCATCATGTCGGCCATCTGCTTGGATTTCATGATTTCGGGCATTTCCATCTCCAAGCCAAGGCCTTTATAAAAGTGCAACCTTCCATATCGCACGCCGGCATCCGCCATCAACTGGATGTTTTCCGGCGCATGTTGCCGCTCATAGAACTCCAGAAAATCTTCCGGGTGATTGCCACGACGCAACATGAAAAAAACCGGTTCGTGGCTGGGCCAGGTGATCTTTCGGGCGATTTCTTGCTTTTTTCGGGCACGTTGCTCAAAGCGGCTTTCCGCTTGTACCCACATTGGGACTGTGCCCAGTTGAACCAGAACAACCATCAAGGCTAATTTCCTGTTCATCCATGACCTCCGGTTCCCAAGTATACAAAGCCGCGGTGAAATAACTGAAGTCGAGTAACCTGAGAACCTTGTATGACGCCTTGGAAGTTGCTATGACCAAACGACTGATTTTTGCGCTTTTTGTTTTCCTTGCCCTCACGGTGGCGGTCCAAGCCGCTGATGTGACGGGTAAATGGGTCGCACAGGTTCCGGGACGAGATGGGCAAACCCGGGAGGTTACATTCAACTTTAAAGTCGATGGAGACAAGCTGACGGGCACGATGTCCGGCCGCCAAGGGGACATCGCTATTTCGGACGGGAAAATCAGCGGTGATACGATCTCCTTTGTCGTGACAATGGAGCGAGGTGGAAACACCTTTAAGCAGACCTATACTGGCACCGTTTCTGATAACGAGATCAAGTTCAAGCGGGAAACTGGCCGGGGACCGGCGACAGAATTCACGGCAAAGCGAGTCCAATAAAGAAATCTGAATCCATTCAACGCGCGGCGAAGCCCCAGCAGGCCGGGCGTACCTATACAGGATTGGTGTGTGCGGGATAGCCAGCGAGCGCGGCCGGTTCTTTTGGCCCTTGTTAGCCATTTGTTTTGCAAGTGGTTGCGCAGCCTTGATCTATGAAGTAGTGTGGCTGCAACTGTTGCAACTGGCGCTTGGATCTACTGCCAGCTCGCTGGCCGTCTTGCTGGGTACATTTATGGGTGGAATGTGCCTTGGCAGCATAGCTTTTGCCAGGGTAGCCGAATTCGGACACCACCCTTTGCGAGTTTATGCCCTGATTGAAGTCGGGATCGGCACTTCGGGGCTGACAATATTGTGGGCTGTTCCCCATCTCGACTGGTTTTACGCCTTTATGTCGGCTCGAGTCGGTTCCGGACTCTGGCTGCGGGCTATTGTATCGTCCGTCTGCCTTCTGTTTCCAACTCTCCTAATGGGTGCAACTTTCCCTGCAATTGCCCGGTGGGTCGAAATGACGCCGGTAGGCATCAGGAGGATGGGTTACCTATACGCTGCCAATATCGCCGGAGCCGTTGCCGGTTCACTATCAAGCGGGTTTTATTTACTCAGGTTTTATGACACAGCAATCGCAACATTCGTTGCTGTTGCACTCAGTACGGCTGTGGCGCTTGTGGCTACGTCGTTAGCCGCGGTTGCGCCAAAAGTTGTGGCCGCCTCTCATAGATCACTCCAAAGCCTGACTGAAACAGGTCGTTCGGAATCAGCGCTTCTGATCATTGCATTATCCGGCTTTTGTGCGCTTGGCGCTGAGGTGGTATGGACACGTGCCTTGTCGTTAACCTTGGGGCCTACGGTGTACACTTTCTCCATCATTGTGTCCGTGTTCCTCGTGGGGCTCGGCCTGGGCAGTACGGCTGCAGCTTGGTGTTTGCGACGTAGCTCAAAACCAATTGTTGCTTTGGGCTACTGCCAAATATTTGCCACCGTCTCGGTTGCATGGGCGGCCTTCGTAATCTCACAAGTTCTTCCGCATATTGAAGTTCGGCATTTAATTCAGAACTTGTGGTTTAAGTCTGTTTTTGACTTTTCATGCTGCTTGCTAGCTATGCTGCCAGCAGCGTGCTTCTGGGGCGCAAGTTTTCCTCTGGCTCTGGCTGCCAGGGCATCGGAAGCCAAAGACCCTGCTAGTGTGGTTGGGCATGTCTATGCCGCCAATGCAGCCGGGGCTGTCATAGGATCTATAGCCTTCAGCCTCCTTTTGATTCCCTCAGCTGGAACGCAACAATCCCAGCGCATTATGATTGCGGTTTCCACGGTCGCCGCACTGGTGGCTCTGGCGCGACATACCAAATTAATCCGGCTGGGTGCTCAAGCCGCTGTGGCGGGCTTGCTGGCCTGGGGTGTGCCCGCAATTCCATGGGGTGTAGTGGCCTTCGGGCGCGAGCTTTCTACCAGCACCTTGACGGGAAATCTCTTGTACCTTGGTGAGGGGCGCAATGCCTCCATCGTCGTTTCCGAGCTAAATCACACGCGGCGTTTTCACATCAGCGGAAAAATAGAGGCGTCGAGTGATCAGCAGGATATGCGGATGCAAAGGATGCTGGGACACATCCCTGCCCTGCTGCATCCTAAGCCCCGGTCCGTGCTTGTAGTCGGCTGCGGCGCCGGTGTGACAGCGGGCTCATTCACCCTGTACCCAGAGGTTGAGAGAATCGTTATCTGCGAATTAGAACCACTTGTGGTTTCTGCTGCTGCACGGTACTTTAGCGTAGAGAATTACAATGTTCTGCGCGACCGGCGGGCGCGCGTGATCTATGATGACGCGCGCCACTATATTCTGACCGCGAAAGAAAAGTTTGACATTATCACTTGCGACCCGATTCATCCCTGGGTGAAAGGTTCCGCAGCGCTTTACACGGTGGACTATTTCGAGCTTTGCAAACAGCGGCTGCATCCGGGCGGTGTGTTGACGCAGTGGGTGCCTTTATACGAGAGCACCCCAGAGACCGTTAAAAGCGAAATTGCCACCTTCGCTAGGGCGTTTCCAAACGCCACGATCTGGGCAAACGAGACTCCATTTTTAGAGGGTTACGATGTTGTCCTCTTGGGCGTGGAAGGCCCCGTGAAAATTAACGTAGAGGGACTGGAGCGGCGGCTTGAGCGCCCCGAATACGCGGCCGTTCGGCAATCGCTCAAAGAGATCGCTTTCGGCTCGACCACCGCGCTACTTGGAAGCTACGCCGGGCGGGTGTCTGAGCTCCGGAGTTGGCTGCGAGGCGCACAAATCAATTCTGACCATAACCTAAGGCTCCAATACTTGGCTGGTCTCGGGCCGGGTTATCAGGCAGCAACCCTCATCTACGATGAGATGCTGTACTACCGAACTTTTCCCGAAGCATTATTTGTTGCCACTCCCGCAGAGAAGAGATCCCTCCGTGCGGCAATGGGCTTTCCTTAGGCGACCGGCGAGCTTTGCTCATTGACTCAAAAACTGGTTCCTGGAACCTCCCCTAATTTTCCCCTCTTAGGGCAAGGTCACATATTCGCTTAAGAACTTGCGGACTGAGGGTGTATCCAGGCGGTAGGTGACGTTGGTCGCCCTGCACATCGCATCGCCCGTAATAGTGATTGCTACCACAGTTTCAGTATTTCCAAAGAAAATCGGGCCCCCTGAATCTCCGTAGCAGGCACCCCCATTGCCGCGGGCAGGGTTTTGAGAAAGCCTCAGCCATGCAGGATTCAGTGCGTCAAACGTTGAGACCGAATACTTACGGACATCGGGATAAGTGAAGGTAGGTGGACCTCCACCGATGTTCGGCTGCAGAGATCCATAGCCGACAGCCGTGAATGTCTGCCCCCGGAGCGCATGCGACTTCTCCAGCTGATCGAGCAGGCTCTGTGTCGGCAACCCGGCCGGAGAAATCCCCACTGGTTCAGAGGAAAGCACTACCACGGCGACGTCACCGGGATCTGACTGGCGCCAGGTGTAAGCGGGGTTGGTGTGCATTGTACCCGGTATCAGCGTCGATGAAGAGGTGTACTGAGCGTCAAAAGTAACCCAAACTTCATCTATGCCAAGAGATTGCAGGTAAGCGGTGCAGTGTGCAGCGGTGAGAAACACCGTCGGAGCAATTAGGGTGCCCGAACAAAGTAGCGCGGGCCCCGAGCCTGTGTAATTGGCGATGAGCGCTCCCACATAAGGGTGCCGGTCTTCGTCGGCTTGACCGTACGTGATCCCTTTTGCAGTTGACGCGATCAGGAGAACAGCAAACGAGAGAACCCAAGCTTGTGTTCTTGAGGTCATGGAACCTCCTCTTTTGGAGGTGATTAACTGCGACCCTATTTTACATCAACGAATACGAACCTGGAAAAAGTAGCTGGTAGCGAAAGTCATATCAAGCCGCCTGTATAAAATGTCGTCCTTGAGCCGCAGCATGTGGCGCCTGATTCCATTCAGCAACGAATCTGCTTCCTCGTCCACCGGTGATATGATTGATGGCGCTTAGGAGGCCAGAAATCCTGGCAGAGGAGGACCGAGCCTGATGAAGCGCAATCTACACGGCAGAAGAGATTTTCTGCGAGCAGCCATTGGCAGTGGTTTTTGCAGTGTCCCATTCGTCTCGCCCGCCCAAAGTCTGCCCGTATCCTTAACTGAGCTACAGGGGGCCGAAGCCGCACTGGTCGTTCGCGTTACACTCGATCGAGACATTTATGATCGCGGCGCAGTGCTGGAGGGACAGATACACTTTGCGGGTCCCTGCAATGGGCCGGCTCAGGTGGAGTGGATTGACGCCTTCGGGCGCGTCGTGGCCAGACTGAACATAGCCAGAGCATCCACAGCGGCTGGACCTCGACGCTTTTCCTTTCCTCTTTCCGCGGGGTTAACTTACTTAAACTGGATACGCACCAGGGCGAACGGTGTGCTGCAAATTGCCGGCGCGAGTTTTCTGCTGTCCCCGGCGCGCGAGACTTGGGAAGACTTTCACGTTATCAGTTGGGCGCACTACCCCGACGGGGTCTACGATTTACTACGCCACGCCGGTATTGACGGGACAATCGCCTCGCGGGAGGGGCAGTTTTCCAACGTAATCGACAACAACTTCCGTTTCTACGTCGAGCAGATGGCTCCAGACATCTTTTCGATCTATATCAAGAACCCCAAGCTCTGGTATAACGTGGTAAACAACTTCAGTACCGATCGCGAGAACCTGACGCTGTGGGTGCGGCAGCCTTGCCTCAATGATCCGAAGACCGACCAGGAACTGAGCGAGCGCTTGAGCCGCTATGTGCGTGCGCACAAGGCGCTTCGCCCGTTGTTTTACAACATTGCCGACGAACTGGGGCAAGGCTGGCAGATCAAACCGAATGATTTTTGCCATTCACGATTCTGTACGGCTAAATTTGCCGAGTATCTGCGCTCGATATACAAAACGCCGGAGGGGGTGAGGCGTGAATGGGAGGTTGGAAACTTCACCCGTTGGGACGACGAGAACCAGGCAGGCGCACCGGGTAACGAGAGAGACCTGATGATCTCTTATACCACGACCGACGGAGCTTTCGACGCCATAGCCATAGCCGGACTTGAAGCCAGGTACGGAAATATCGCTCGCTTGAACCAGCAATGGGGCTTACATTTTCCCGAACCCGAGGGTGAAACCGTTCCTCGCCGCAAATGGGGACCCGTAATGGACATTATCCGCGAGGCGCGAGCGGTTCCCACGGTAGACGAGGTGTCGCTTGAGCAAAAGCTGGGGCCCCTCCAGGCCGCTAACCGTCGCTGGGGTAGCAATGTGGGAAAGCCTGTCGGCTTCCGTACGTGGTCGGAGGTCGTCTCGTTTGTAAACCGCTTCTACAGCGAACTGGCACAGATTCGCTGCACTGAAGGATGGAATGTCACTCCATGGTGTGATTTCCGTAATTTTATGGATCAGAACTTCGCAGACGCAGTGAAGCGAGCAGCGTTGGTGTGCAAAGCGGAAGATCCGGGTGCGCATTGCGCCACAGAAGGTGGTCAGTCTCCGTTTCCTTTCGGCTGGTACAACTACGAGGAAGTGCTCAGGGCTGTTAATGTTATTGAGCCATACAATGGCGGCAACAACGTCGAAATTATCCGGTCGCTCAAGCCGCAGGCCATCATGCTCAACACTGTCGGTTTTCAGTACAAACCCGGTCAGCCGCTTACCGGTCGAGACCACCTGGTACAGAAGCAGGCGCGCCGTCCGGTCTGGTGGGGACTATTTCACCGGCATCGCGGGTCGATCGTTTGGGATAACAATCTTCCCGACTATCAGTTTGTGAATTCCGCAACTCGTGAGTTTACACCGGCCGCAGAGGCCTATTCAGCAGTATTCAATGAACTGCGTAAGGGGATTGGCATGCTGTTCATCAATTCGCAGCGCTTGCATGACGGTATAGCTATCCATTACTCGCCGGCATCCGATCAGATTCACTGGCTCCTGGACAACCTCAGATATGCCCGCCAGTGGATGTTGCATAGTGGTTCTGATCGTGGTAGCCACGCAATTGCCGTGCGGAATGCCTGGACGAAGCTGGTGGAAGACCTGGGTCTACAGTACGAGTTCGTTTCAAGCCGGCAGCTCCAGCGAGGCAAACTGAATAGTGGCAGCTACCGGGTGTTCATCATGCCTCAATCCATAGCGCTGAGCCCACGGGAGGTGCAGCAGATCCGCGAATTCGTGGAGGATGGTGGATTACTGGTAGCCGATTGCCGGACAGCTCAAATGAACGAACACGGGCGGGATCTTGGCCGCGGTGCGTTGGACGACGTTTTCGGTATCGACCGGAGCAGGGACCAGAGAACCGGGCAGGCCGTCCACGGCGTTGCGAATCAGGGTTCGTTACGCCTTGAAAACAAATTGCTGCAGGTGCGCTTAGCAGACGGACGCGTTACGACTACGCAAGGGAGAGCGCTTGCTCGAAGCGGAGATGTTCCGTTGGTCATCATAAACCAGGTTGGCAAGGGGAACGCTATTTACCTAAATATCGAAGTAGGTGACTATCCCTACGAGCGCTTGCAGGTGAACGCCGAAACGAGTTTACCGGAGCTGGTCGAAGGCATTCTATATCTGGCTGGCATACAGCCTGCCATCCGGGTGCTTGCTTCTGATGGCAAAAGGCTGCCGGGAACCGAAATCGTGGTATTTAAGAACGGCCCACTAGAACATATCGCTATCTTCCGCAATCCTCAGTTCGACGATGGCGGATGGGAAGATAAGCCTGTCATGAAGGCGCCTGGATGGGCTGGAACAATCGACAATTCATACCTGGAAAAGGAGGCCGAAGTCGCCATCGAATGGACGACTCCCCAGCACTGCTACGACGTTCGTGGTTGCAGATATCTGGGTTTGATCAGAGTGCATAAAGCAACATTGAGCCCGTGGGAGCCCCTGGTGTTGACGCGTTCATCGCAGGCTGTTCCCGGGCTGGGCTTGGCAATTACGCAGCGAGTCAGCGCCGGCGCACCTGTCGAAGTTACGCTCAACAGTGGAACCGCTTTTCCACGAGCGGCGTTCAGAGTTGTTCACCTGGAATTCGAAATTCCCTCGGGTAAGCCATACGAGCTGTACGCGCGCAATGTTCTTGTCAAGTCCGAATCCCATACCGAGCGCATCCCCCTGGCCTGTAATGACCCGAAAGGGCACTGGCGGGCCCGTGTCCACGACGTGATCACGGGGGTAACTCAGGAGCTGTTTTTTGAGGTTATCTGACAATCTGCTTGCGGTGGCCTAGGCAGGGAGTTTCTCTTGTGGCCAGCGTTTAAGGTTTGCTTTCCCGCAGCCGTGCCTCTTGCCTAGACGGATTACTTGTATGATTCCCGGCAGGGCGCATGGGAGCTGACGGCTTTTAGAAGCTCCTGCACTGGACTGGAGAGGAGTTGATTCCCCCTCCGGAGCGCGGTAAACCTCTGGCTCTTACCAGAGACAACACTTTAACTTCTGGTTGCACGAAATCTCTTGCCCTCGGCGTCCGATTCTCGGGTGGGGCCTATTCCCAAAGAAATCAGTCGTCCGTCAATAGAGCGGGTGCGTCATTTAGAAAGCAGTGGCGGGTAACTTCTCGCGAGCGTCCAAAATTTAGGCATGGATGCAAGAGATGAGACCATGACGCCGAGTCCGCATCGCCGGGCTGTGCTGCGCCGCCGCAGCGCCCGTCTGCACACACGGACTCAAATTCAACCTGGACCTCCTAGAGCCAAAGGTCGACGTTCCACAAGACCAGCATTAAGACTTATTTGGGCGTTCACCCGGGCGTGTGGGTAGGTTGAGCTGGTACCGGGAGCCCCCTCCGCAGGCAGTTCGGCGCTGAGAAAGTGACCTCAACGCGCCCCGCTCAGAAGCTTATCCGCAAATCGAACTGCATATGCCTCTCGTCGAAATCACGTCCCAGGTTCTGAGTGGACGTGATCTGCGTGAACCCCGCCAGATTCTTGACCGTTCCGTCCGAGTTCAGCACCATGTTCGAAACATTGCTACCCGGGAGGCCAAAATGCGGCGTATTGGTCAAGTTGAAGGATTCTAGGCGGAATTGAAGTTTGACGCGCTCCGTAATGTTGAAGTCGCGGCCAACTGACAAGTCTATGTTCGTCACTCCGGGCCCCCGGAGCGAATTGAATCCCAGGTTGCCGAACCTCAAGCCGCTGACCGACCTGAAAGCCAACGGGTCAAAGTACTCGTTTACGTTCCCGAGGATCTCCACATGGGGCTTGACTAGGTCGGCCCTTTGCGTCGATCCTGCCATGCCGAGCTGGTTTGAGGCGGATACGTAAAACGGCAGACCAGTCATGAATGACGCAATGGAACTGATGCGCCAACCACCGAGGACAACCGCGGATGCTCCCTGCGAAGCATAGGCCTTTCCTTTGCCCAAAGGCAGTTCCCATATGCCCTGCAGCTGCAGGTTGTGTGTACGATCGTAATCTAGCACCGCCCGGTTCATGGCCCAGAACTCTGGGGCGTTTTCACGCAAACCGCTGTCATTGTTGGCCGCTATACCGATGGCTTTTGACCACGTGTAGTTTGCGGCGAACTGGAATCCACCGGTAAAGTGACGTTCCAACCGGGCCTGGAGGGAGTTGTACTGGTTGGTTCCCACGGGCATGTACTCCGTCCTGGTGCTCACCCAAAAGTAGCAGATAGAACAAGGCGCACGCGTTCGCTGCTTTGTTTTATCGTAAGGGAGAGACTTTTCGGAGCACAGATGCCCGGAATTAAAAATTGCGAATCTATCTGCGAGGGGGCAGCCGAGTGGTGAGCCGGGCGGGACTCGAACCCGCGACCCTCTGCTTAAAAGGCAGATGCTCTACCGCCTGAGCTACCGGCCCGCCGTATAAAGCCAATCCTCTTTGCAGCATAACACGAGTTTCAGTGGCACAATAAAAACCATGCCGGACACAGTGATTTTTATCGCCAGCGGAGATATGCGCCTGGCCGCAAACCAGCAATGCTGGCCGGCCCAAAAGCGGACTGAGGAAACCGTCGCGGCAGTCATACGCCGCTTGGGCCGCCAGGTGCGAAGAGGGCACCCATTCGTTACTGATAAAGGCCATGGATTCATCGATTCCCAAAAATATGGGATGGAAGTCTTCCGGCAAATACCGCGGCACGCGCCTCTGATCGTGGTCGAAGCTGTCTGGCAGTATAGCCACCACGTGCTGCATGGACTCTACTCACATACCGGTCCTATTCTGACTGTTGCGAATTGGAGCGGCGAGTGGCCTGGCTTGGTCGGCATGCTCAACCTTAACGCCTGCCTCACCAAGGCCGGGGTCAAATACAGCACTCTCTGGAGCGTTGATTTCAGCGACGATTTCTTTCTACGCGGCTTGGAAAAGTGGCTGTGTGGTGAACCTGTCGAGCATGACCATAGCCACGTACGCCCTCTGGAGGATCTGCACCTGCCTGAGCAGGCGGTCCAAGTAGGCTCCGAAGTTGCACATGAACTCCGCCAAAACAAGGCAATTATGGGGATCTTCGATGAAGGCTGTATGGGGATGTACAACGCCATCATTCCCGACGAGCTCCTGCATCCATTGGGGGTCTTTAAGGAGCGACTAAGTCAGTCAAGCCTTTACGCGGAGATGTTACGCGTTGGTGATGATGAAGCTCGTCAGATTAGGTCGTGGCTGGAGTCCAGGGGGATGCGCTTCCTTACAGGTACAGATCCCGAAACAGATCTGACAGACAATCAGATTCTCCAGCAATGCAAAATGTATATCGCCGCTCTCCGAATTGCTGACGAGTTCGGCTGCGACACGATTGGCATTCAATATCAGCAGGGACTCAAGGATTTGGTGCCTGCATCCGACCTTGCCGAAGGGTTGCTCAACAACGTGGATCGCCCGCCAGTCACCCACCCGGTTACTGGCAGGGTCTTGTACGAGGGGCAGGCGTTGCCTCACTTTAACGAAGTAGACGAATGTGCGGGCCTGGACGCGCTGATTACTAACAGGGTTTGGCGAAAACTGGGATTGCCTCCAGAAACCACTCTCCATGACGTACGCTACGGAGAGCCGTACCGTTGCAACGGTCAGGAGGAGTTCGTGTGGGCCTTCCAAATCTCGGGCGCTGCGCCCCCGGAGCACTTCATCGGAGGCTACGCGGGAGCAGTCAGCGAGCGGCAACCTCCCATGTACTTCCGCCTTGGCGGTGGTACTGTAAAGGGTATTTGTAAGCCAGGCGAAATTGTATGGAGCCGCATCTTTGTGGAGAATGGAGAACTCAAGGCTGATGTTGGCAGAGGCAAGGTGGTGTCTCTGCCTGCGGAGGAGACGGAGCGCCGCTGGCGCATTACCACGCCGCAGTGGCCAATTATGCACGCTATCACCTACGGTGTCAGCCGGGATCAAATGATGGCGCGACACAAAGCAAACCATATCCAGGTGGTTTACGCGCCTGATGCGTCGACCGCCAACCTGGCTCTGGCAGCCAAAGCGGCCGCCTTTCAGGAGCTCGGGATGGCGGTAAGCATTTGCGGGACGAACTACGGAATGTAGTCCCGCCGGGTTATACTGCGAAGTTTGAGGAGAAACAATGCTGAGAGTCGGAATCATTGGTACGGGAGCAATTTCGAATAAACACGCCCAGGCATACGCAAACATCGGCTATAAGGTTACGGTTTGCACAGACATTAACGAGGAAGCCGGACGCCGCTTCGCTCAAACCTACGGAGCACGGTTTGTCAAGACCTATGAAGAAGTCTGCCGGGATCCGGAAGTGGACTTTGTGGATGTGTGTACATTCCCCGACTTCCGTCTTCAGCCGTTAGAGATCTGCGCCGAGACGAAGAAGCACGTCCAGGTGCAAAAGCCGATTGCCACAAATCTCGAGACCGCCCGGAAAATGATAGAAATAGCGCGCGATGCTGGCATACAACTTGGCGTAGTCAGCCAGCACCGGTTTGACGACTCCAGCCTGTTTTTGTCCAAGGCTTTGGCCCAAGGGCGCTTGGGAAAAATCATTCAGGCAGATGCTTACGTTAAGTGGTACCGTTCGCCGGAGTATTATTCCCGACCAATCAAAGGGAGCTGGGCCACCGAAGGTGGTGGTGCCTTGATAAACCAAGCCATCCACCAAGTGGACGTGCTGCTGTGGCTTATCGGTCCTGTGCGGGAACTCTTTGCTTACTGGCAACTGGGAGCTTTACACAAAATCGAGTCCGAGGACGTGATTACCACGATCATGAAATATGCATCCGGTGCGACCGGAGTGATTCAGGCCTCGACTGCCATGTGGCCAGGCTATACCGAGCGCATCGAAATTCACGGGACAAAAGGCACTGCGATTCTTGCGGGAGACAAACTTACAACCTGGGATGTCCGGGACGATTCTGGAGAGCCGGCGCCGGTTGCCAAACCAGAGCTCTCCGGGTCCTCAGATCCAATGGCGATCCCCCTTACCCCGTTCGAGCGGCAGTTCTACGATTTCGGGCAGGCGATTCGCACCGGGCGTAGGCCGGTTGTGGCAGGCGAAGACGGTTACCGCGCCCTGGAGTTCGTATTAAGCGCCTATAAATCCTGCCGGGAAGGCCAAAAGGTCGTTCTGGATGGCAAACCTATCTGAACCCGCCGCGTGGGCAACGCTGCGGGTCCCGGCTTCCAGCGCGAACCTTGGACCTGGCTTCGATAGTGTTGGAATGGCGCTCGCCATTTATCTCAAGTGCCGGTTTCGCCCGAGTAACATATTGTCCATCCAGGTAAGCGGCCGTGATACCGAGCAAATTTCCACCGGAGAGGATAACCTTATCTGGCAAACAGCTCTCGCGGTTGCCAGGGATGTACGGAGGGAACTGCCCGGCGCAGAACTGCAAATTTTCAATGACATTCCTATAGGCAAGGGGCTCGGGTCGAGCGCCGCGGCCCTCACAGCGGGCGTGGTAATCGCCAACCAGCTGCTCGGGCTCGGATGGAAGCCTTTACGGATCCTCGATGAGGCCGCACAGATCGAGGGCCATCCTGACAATGTTGCCGCCTGCGTGTTAGGCTCGATCGTGGCCAGCGCCATCGACTCCGGAGGCGTAGCGCGCGCCGTAAGGCTGGACCTTCCCAGGAAGTTCGGTGTCGCGGTTGTGGTGCCTGACTTCATCCTGCCCACTTCCAAGGCTCGAGCGGTGTTGCCAGACTCCTATTCCAGGGAGGACGCCATTTTTAACCTTCAACGTGCAACCTTGCTGGTCGCGGCTCTGGCTACAGGGACTTCCAGCGCCTTTCCGGTGGCTTTGGAAGACCGCCTCCATCAGCCCTACCGGGTGGCGCTGGTGCCAGGACTGAAAGATATTCTCCACCTTCGCGCTCCAGGGTTGCTCGGTTGTGTTCTGAGCGGCGCAGGGCCGTCGGTGCTTGTGTTCTACGAGCGTGGCGCAGAATCTGTTTGTGATCTTGTCCGGCAAATTTTTCGCATGTCACGGGTGGAATCGGAAACCCTGTGGGTGCAAGTAGCAGATCACGGCTACGAATTAACGGTGGGTTAACACCGCTGGATTGTCATAGGGACATTGGGCATCAATATGGAGCTTTCACGCAACTTTCTAGAAAGCATAGGGCTGCCGGGCGCCGACGTGAAGAGCTGCCCGGACTCTGCCAAGAGGTTTACTGACGGCGGCCAGTATCGCATGGAAATTCCTTCAACAGAGGGTCCGCGGGCGCTGGCTGCTGTTTTAGAAGAAGCCCAGGTTCTCGGCGTGCCTGTACATCGCGTCAGTCAGGGTAGCGGCATTATGTTGATGACCGACGCGGAGATCTCGGAAATGGCGGCCATGGGCCGCAAAGCGTCGATAGAGATCAGCCTTTTTTTGGGTCCCCGAGCTACTTTCGACATCGGCGCGCAAGCTTATTCAACCGCAGGAAAGACTTTGGGACTCAGCCTGCGCGGGGCGGACCAGCTGGTTTACGCAATGGAAGACATCAAGCGGGCTGTCCGGTTGGGGATTCGGAGCATATTGGTGTCTGACATCGGGCTACTTCAGGTTATCGGGAAAATGCGCGCGGCCGGAGAGCTTCCTGCCGACCTCGTGATCAAGGCATCGGTAATGATGGCGCCTGCAAATCCGGCAAGCGCCCGTATCCTTGCCATGCTGGGCGCTGACACGATCAACATCCCTTCAGATTTGACACTGCCTCAGATTACCGCCATACGGGCGGCTATTGACGTTCCGGTAGATTTTTACGTGGAGGCCCCTGATAATATCGGCGGTTTCGTTCGTTATTACGAAATCCCAGAACTCATTCGTATAGCCGCTCCCATTTACCTGAAGTTTGGGCTACGTAACGCGCCGGATGTATATCCCAGCGGTACACATCTGGAAAATACGGTTGTCGCGCTTTCCCGTGAACGCGTTCGCCGCGCCAGGATCGCGTATGAAATGATTGCAAGGTACTGTCCACAGGCCGTCATGTCTCCACTCGGGTCAAAAGATTTGGGTATTCCAGCGGCTTTGTGAGGAGGACGCATGAACCGATATGTTCCTGTTTTACACTCAGTCAGCTACGCTGGCTCGTGGCCCGGGCAAGCCATACTGGATGTTCCGGCGTTTCTTGAAAAGGCGGCGGAGCTCGGTTATTCCTCGGTGGCGCTGGTGGCCAAACGGCCGCATGTCTCTCCTTTAGACTACGACTCTTCGGCAAGACAGGCGCTGAAACGGAAGCTCCGTGAACTGGGCCTCGAACTCGCAGCGTTGATGGGGTACACAGATTTTACTGCGGGGTTGGAGCGCCCGGGGATCCCTTCCGCGGAGATCAACGCGGGCTACGTTGAACTGCTCGCTCAGATGGCTGCCGATCTTGAGACGCCACGGCTGCGCATTTTCACGGGCTACGAACGCGCGAGCGTGTCTTATGACGCTCAGTATGCAGAACTGGTCAAAGGCTTGCGCATGGCTGCGCGCAGCGCAGCCAAATATGGTGTCACGCTCTTGGTACAAAACCATCATGACCTTGCCTGCCATCACAGCCAGTTGATCTGGCTTCTTCAGGAAGTGGGTGAGCCGAATTGCAAGGCCGCTTTCGACGCATGGTCGCCGTGGCTTCAGGGAGTTTCCGGCTCTGAGCTGACCGAAGCGGTACGCGCCGTCGGGCCATGGATTGCCTGGACTACAGTAGCGGACTACGTAAGGCAGCCACGGTTTCGGTACCGGCCCGAGGTCGTCAATTACGAGCGGGAACAACCAGATCTCCTTCGGGCCGTGCCGCCGGGCACGGGCGCGTTGGATTATGTGAGCTTCTTCCAAGGCTTACAGGCAGCCGGCTACCGTGGCTATGTGGCATACGAAATGTGCGCCATGCTTCAGGGGGGTGGCTCTATAGAAAATCTGGACCGGACGGCGCGCGGATTTCTTACGTTCCTGAAACAGTTTGCGTAGAAACTGAATAACGCTCGCTTCTGCCGGTCTTTTCTGATTTGCGCAATGGTGGCACTTCTAGTCTTTTTGGGCACCTACTTGGTTTTGGCGATAGGCCGGGCGCCGGGCTTGCGTATTGACCGCACTGGCGCGGCGATCATAGGAGCTAGCCTGATGATCGGGGCCAATGTTCTAAGTTTCGATGAAGCGGTCAGGGCGGTAGATCACTCCACTCTGGTCTTGCTGTTTGGAATGATGATTGTGGTCGCCAACTTGCGGCTATCGGGCTTCTTCCGGGCCGTCAGCGCACTGGCAGTCAGACACGCGCACCACCCATTAACGTTGTTAGCAGTCATCGTAGCGGTCTCCGGAGCATTCTCCGCTTTCTTTGTAAACGATACCGTGTGCCTTGTACTCACGCCACTTGTGCTAGATGTAACTGTGGCTTTACGCCGCAATCCTGTGCCATACCTGCTCGCCGTAGCTATGGCTTCCAACGTGGGCAGCTTAGCAACGCTCACCGGTAATCCCCAGAACATGATGATCGGGAATTTGTCGGGGATACGGTATCGCGACTTTAGCACCGTCATGGCTCCGGTGGCCATCTTTGGGTTGGTGATGACTTTCGCCGTTATCGCTGTTGTCTACCGCAAAGAGTTTAGCGGTCGCGAGCGTGTTGAGCCTGGCGAGTTACGTGTTCGTGTCAACCGTGTGCTGCTTTGGAAGTCCCTTATCGCCTCTGCGGGGATGATTGTCTTGTTTTTTTGCGGATGGCCGGTGGCTAAGGTCGCGATCGTTACGGGAGCTTTACTTCTGGTGACGCGGCGTGTCAAACCCGAAAAAGTATATCTCGAAATCGATTGGTCACTGCTGGTGCTGTTTGCGGGTTTGTTCATCGTAGTTGCGGGTCTTGAGCACAGCGCGCTCGAACAGGACTTGCTTCGCGTAGCATCAATGTTCCGGCTGAACAATAGCATTACACTAACCGCTTTTTCGGCCGCACTTTCTAACTTGGTTAGTAACGTCCCTGCGGTTCTGCTTTTCCGTCCAATAGTGCGCCATTTGACCAGTCCCCGGCAAGGCTGGCTCATTTTGGCCATGTCGTCCACACTAGCGGGGAATCTGACAATACTGGGGTCAGTGGCCAACCTGATTGTAGTTCAGCGTGCGCGTCAGGTGGTAAGGGTCGGCTTTTGGGAATATTGCCGTGTGGGTGCACCACTGACGCTGGCCACCCTCGGGGCGGGGTTGCTTTACCTGTGCTGGCGAAGTTAAGCGGGCGTGTTACTACATATCACGCTGCCACCAGACGTTGAAGATATCCGACAGCGATCTTGATATCTTGATGGCGTTGTTGCTGATCCTCGATTTCCCGCTCGATGTTCAAGGTGCCTTTATACCCAATAGCTTTGAGCTTTGCGATAAATTTTTCGATTCCCACGGCACCCTGTCCGAGAGGCTTCTCGACGCCCAGCGCCCCTAGCACGTCCTTGGCCGGCCACTCGCCATCCTTAGCATGAACCGAAACGATATAAGGTCCCAGCAGATCCAAGGCAGCAATAGGATCGCCCGTACCGTACATGATCAAGTTGGCAGGATCGAAGTTGATACGAAGATTAGGACGGTCGACGTCTTTGAAGAAGGCCAAAAGAACATTAGCGGGTTCCTGCCCGGTCTCGAGAGCGAAGGTTTGACCGTGACGCGCCGCATAGTCGCACACGCGCCGCACGATATCCCTCACCGCTACATAATCCGGATGTGACCGGTCTTCGGGAACAAAGCCAATGTGACAGGCAATGCCAGGTACGCCTAAGGCAGCTGCGAAGTCACTTATTTCATACGTTCGCTTTTCCCGTTCCTCTCGAGTGGCAGGAGGAATGAATCCTACGGTCTTCTGCACGGTGGGCGCATCAGCATAGCTTTCCCCCACGTAGGCAGCAAAGACGGTAACAAGAGTAAAATCTTCACTGTCAAGGGCAGCCTTCCAGGCATTTGACGTGGCAGGATCCAAGCGCATCTCGCCCGGCACTCCCAACTGGCCACACCTGACTCCCAGAGCTTTGACTCCGCGAATCACTTCGACGGGATCCGGTCCCGCCCAAAACATCACTCCGATTTCCATATCTCTTAAAGCCGGCATGCGACTTTCTCTCCTTGCTTGCTTCTGGCCTCCACCATCAATTGGGTAAGCTTAACAGAGGTAGCGGACTCTTGTGGCGGGCAAAACTCGGGCTGGCGCCCCTTGGCGCAGCAGTCCAGAAAGTATTCAAGTTCCGCCTTGTAGGCGTCTTTTTCCTCGACAGGTAAGGCTTCTTTTTCGCCGTCGGCACGATACAAAGTTGGAGGCGTGCTCGCGGAATGGTATTCGATCGTGCCGCCGTCGCAAACCACCGTGTACTCCATCGAGAACGGGAATGCCTTCAAATGATGCCATCCGCCGGACAAGATAACACCACCGATTTCGGGATAGTGAAACGTCGCGGTAATCCAATCGATTCCTTTACCCAGGTCTTCATAACCCACTGCGGAAATGGATTCAGGAAGTCCGAACATGTGCAGGCAATAATCAACGTCGTGAATTAGCAGATCGAAGACTCCACCGCCGCTTGCCTGCTTGTTGGCGAGCCAGGGGCTCCAATCCGGGGCAGCGCAACGGCGACGAAAAATAGCAGCGTGTACAGGACCAAGGCGCCCGGACTTAACAGTCCTCCTCATGGTTACGTATGCCGGGAAGAAGCGGAGCACCTGTGCTGTCATTAACAACCGGCCACTTTGTGCTGCCGCCTCGAGCATCGCGTCCACGGAATCCGCGTCCAGCGCCATGGGCTTCTCTACCAAAACATGTTTCCCACTATGAAGGGCTGCGATCGCAACATCCTTGTGAAAACTGGTGGGCAAACAAATATCAAAAACCTCCACCTCGGGGTCCTCAACCGCTTTTTGCCAGTCCGTATAGCGGCGCAGACCCGAAAAATCAAACTTCTCTCCGGGACCGCCGATATTGCCCTGGATGCCGCTAAGATCCCCGGTTAAGCGTTTTTCGTCTGCATCAGAGACAGCCACCAGTTGGGCGGACGGGATGTTTTTCAAGGCTTTCAGATGGGTACTGCCCATGAATCCTAAACCGATAACGCCGATTCTCATAGCAGGAATATCGTAGCAAGGGCGCCTAGCCGGCGGCTACCCCTCTCGATAAACAAAGGCGCAATGTTGGGGGCAGGCATCATCGCTTCCTACCAGAACGCGAAAGAGCCCTTACAACGCCCCGAGCCAAGCGGGAGTTTTTGTGTGGAACAATTGTAAATACCATGGCGCAATCGAGTTCGAAGTTCCGGATTGGACTTGTGCAGATGTCGGCGGAAAAGGACCCGAACCACAATATTGCTAAAGCGGAATGGCGTATCCGGGAAGCCACAGCCCGTGGTGCACAGATTATTTGCCTTCAAGAATTGTTCCGTTCCCACTATTTCTGTTTGGAGGAAAACCCGGAACTCTTTGCGCTTGCAGAACCAGTTCCTGGCCAGACCACGGAAATTTTATCTCGCCTGGCTCGCGATCTGCGCGCTGTGATCATAGCTCCTTTGTTTGAGCGCCGTGCCCCCGGCTTGTACCACAACACCGCGGCCGTAATCGACGCCGATGGCACTTTGCTGGGTCTATACCGCAAGATGCACATCCCCGACGACCCGCTATATTACGAGAAGTTCTATTTCACTCCGGGTGACCTTGGAGTTCCGCGCTTTGACACGCGTTATGGCCCCATCGCCGTGCTTATCTGTTGGGATCAGTGGTATCCGGAGGCGGCGCGCCTTGCGAGCCTCAGCGGGGCCAATGTGATTTTTTACCCCACTGCCATCGGCTGGCATCCTTCAGAAAAATCGACACAGGGACAGACGCAACGTGATGCCTGGGTCACAATACAGCGGGGTCACGCAATCGCGAACGGTGTTTATGTGGCCACAGTCAACCGCGTCGGACACGAGGGGCCAGCTAACGGCGGCCTTGATTTCTGGGGATCTTCATTCGTCGTTGATCCCCTAGGCGCGGTAATGGGCGAAGCCCCTGAAGACCGAGAAGAAATCCTCATCGCCGAATGCGACCCCAGGCGCATTGAAGAGGTACGGCGCAATTGGCCATTTTTGCGCGATCGCAGGATAGACGTTTACGAGCCAATCTTGAAACGCTGGCTTTAACAGAGAAATCTACCTCCCTTTTCGGTGATAATTAAAGACACCGATGTTCCGGACGATAAAGGAACAAATTGATACTATTTTCCGTGAAGACCCAGCCGCCAGGAGCGTGCTCGAAATCATTCTTTGCTACCCTGGCTTCCACGCCATTCTCCTGCACCGGCTGGCGCACAAGCTGCATCGCGCAGGAGTGCCCCTGGCACCCCGCTTTATCTCCCAGCTCAGCCGTTTCCTCACGGGCATAGAAATTCACCCCGGGGCTAAAATTGGAAGACGTTTCTTCATCGACCACGGAATGGGCGTGGTTATTGGCGAGACCGCTGAGATTGGCGATGATGTTCTCCTGTATCAGGGCGTGACGCTCGGCGGAACCGGCAAAGAGAAAGGTAAACGGCACCCTACGGTCGGCAACCATGTAGTCATCGGCACTGGAGCAAAGGTATTGGGTAACATCAAAATCGGGGATTATGTCAAGATCGGCGCCGGAAGTGTGGTCATTCATTCCGTTCCGGATCACTCCACCGTGGTGGGCGTTCCCGGCAGAATCGCCCGCAGGTATTCCGAGCCGGTGGACGACGAACTCGAGCATGGAAAACTGCCCGACATTGAGGCTCAGGCGTTAGAAGAACTCAAACAACGTGTGGAAAGGCTGGAAGCTCAGCTCCGCGCTTTACTTGACGAGAAAGCTGCGAAAAACCCGGATTCATGAGGCTTGTAGGAAGGATCTGTTTCGAAATTTTCTGTTTGTCTTGCGCCGCGGTGTGCGGCGTCACGCCAGAAGCAGAACTTTTGGATGTGAAAGGAATCTGGAGTCGCGCCGAGCATAACGCATACTCGGATTTAATTCGGTTCAAAGACCGGTGGTACTGCACTTTTCGCGAAGGCCGGAATCAATTTTCACTAGACGGCGCTATTCGGGTGCTTTCCTCTTTTGACGGGGAAGTCTGGTTGCCGGCGGCGCTTCTGACGTCTCCAAATGATGATCTGCGGAACCCAAAGCTCAGCCTGACACCGGACGACCGTCTCATGATCAACGCCGTGGCCATACGGCGCGAACCCGGCGGTACTATCGTGCATTCCCTCTGCTGGTATTCAACTTACGGCAGGGACTGGACCGATGCCGTCCCCATGTGCTCACCCGGGATTGTTTTGTCACGGCTTGTTTGGCGCCGCCAGCGCGCTTATTGTTTTGGTGGCCGGGAAGGAAATGCATCTCGTGCCGCTCTTTATAGCAGCGCCATAGGCATAGAGTTTTTGCCGATCCCTAGCGAACCATTCCCGGAAGGCAACCTGCAAGACGGATCATTGCTATTTTTGCCGGATCATTCCATTGCAGCACTGCTGCAAGTCTCTGGCTCTGCTGCGCGAACCTATTTCGGTAAATCTCTTCCCCCCTACCGTGCCTGGAGCTGGAAGGACCTCGGTGTGCGGCTTAATTCTCCCAACATGCTTCAGCTCCCAGACAGACGCATCGCTGTAGCCACGGGTCTGGAAGGTGCAGCGCCACGGACATTGCTGTGCTGGCTATACCCGGAAACAGGACGGTTAAGAGAGTTCCTCTCGCTTCCTTCAGGCGGTGAGACGGGCCATCCGGGACTGGCTTTCCATGGTGGCACGTTATGGATCAGCTACCATTCTTCACACGAAGGCAAGACAAGGATCTACCTCGCACGGGTTAAATTGCTTGAGCCAGCGGCGGTTCCGCAACGGGGCGGAATGCATACCGGAAGCTATTCTCGCTGAGCTGGTGCAGTTCCGCCTCGCTAAAGCCAAATGCTTCTGAAGCCAGCTCGTACTCCCGTGTGAGTGAGGTGCCAAACATCCCCGGATCATCCGTGCCGAGAACGATCGGGACGCCGGCGTCGAACAGGCAGCGCAGCGGATGTGCTTCGATCGCGTTCACCACACCAGTCGCAAGATTACTTGATACGCAGACTTCCAGAGGGATCGCGTGGTCGCGCAAATAGCGCACCAGGGCACGATCTTCGATGGCGCGGATTCCGTGTCCGATGCGTTCGGCCCCCACCCGTAACGCGTCCCAAATGGATTCTGGGCCCGCTGTTTCGCCGGCGTGCGCCGTCAGCCGCAACCCTTTGCTATGAGCAAACCGGTACACATCGACGAACAGCGCCGCCGGCGCCCGTGCCTCGTCTCCTCCGACCCCGAAGCCAACAACGCCATCCCGCACAAGTCCGGCGGCTATTTCCGCCACGCGCATGGCTGCTTCTGTGCCGAACTGGCGGACCGCATCAAACAACCACCATACCTGGATGCGAGAGAGCTGCGTCTCACACCGCACGGCCTCGTATACCCGTTCCAGTTGTTGGCCACGCCGGAGGACTACGCCTGCAGAGAGGGTGATCTCGGCATACTGAATGTTTTCGCTTTCCAATCGCTCGAGCAGGCGGCGCGTAACAAAAGCATAGTCTTCTGGGGTTTTCAGTTGTTCGGTTACCCACTTAAAGCTCTGAAGAAAGCCCTGAAAATCTCTGTAGTGGTACCGCGTGCGGATTTCGTCTATCGAAATACGCGGCGCCAGCTCGTGTAACGTCTCTGGTTCAATTGAGCCTTCGAGGTGAAGATGGAGATCCGCTTTTCTCAACTGACGATGGAAGGTGCCCATCCTTGCCATAATAGCTGCAATGACTCCTTCTGATGTCGAAGCCATTGTAACGGGCCGCCATGGCGATCCGTTTCGCGTACTGGGGCCGCATGTCATTGAGACACCGAGTGGCCATGCATGGGAGGTAAGAGCGTTCTTGCCGCAGGCCGCACGTGCAGAAGTGGTCATTGGAGATGTAGCCTACCCCATGAAAAAACAGCATTCGGAAGGGCTTTTCACCGCCAGGATAGACGGCGATCCAAGGCCATACCGCATACGCATCTTTCCTTGGGAAGGTGACCCGGTGGAGATTGAGGATCCCTATCGCTTCCCCTTGCTACTCACCGAAATGGAACTGTATCTGCACGCGGAAGGCACACATTATGAGGCATACAACATGCTTGGCGCTCACCTCAAAGAAATTGAGGGGATCAAAGGCGTGCGTTTTGCAGTTTGGGCTCCCAATGCAGAAGCCGTGTATGTAGTCGGCGATTTCAATGACTGGGACACCCGGCGGCATCCTATGCGACTCAGAGACGGCGGAAATTGGGAACTCTTCATACCAGGAGTTGATGCGGGCGCACGGTACAAGTATCAAATTCGATCGCGCTACAGCGCGTATAGCCAGTTAAAAGCAGACCCATACGCGTTTGCCAGCGAAGTCCCCCCTCGATCAGCCTCTGTGGTAGCGGACATCGACAGTTATAGCTGGGGGGATAGTACCTGGATGGAAGCCCGCGCCAAAAGGCGCTGGCTCGAGGAGCCTGTCTCAATTTATGAAGTGCATCTCGGCTCGTGGCTACGCGGGCCACATAACGAGCTGCTCACCTATCGTGAACTCGCAGATAAACTCATCTCTTATCTGAGCTACATGGGTTATACACATCTTGAGCTGCTGCCTGTCATGGAACACCCCTTCGCAGGTTCCTGGGGTTATCAGGTGATCGGCTTCTTTGCCCCCACCGCACGCTTTGGCTCGCCGGAAGATTTCATGTACTTGGTGGACCGTTGCCACCAGGCGGGCATCGCCGTGATTGCCGACTGGGTGCCGGGTCATTTTCCAAAAGACGCACATGGGCTAGCGTACTTTGACGGTACTGCACTCTATGAACACGAGGATCCCCGTCTTGGGGAGCACAAGGATTGGGGTACAAAAATTTTCAACTACGGCAGAAACGAAGTGCGCTGCTTCCTTATTTCGAGTGCTCTTTTCTGGTTGAAGAAATACCACATCGATGGTCTTCGGGTGGACGCCGTCGCCTCAATGATCTACCTAGATTATTCGCGGGGTCCAGGGGAGTGGATTCCCAACCGGTATGGCGGCAACGAAAATTTGGAAGCCATAGACTTTCTCCGGCGGTTTAACGAACTTGCTCATCAGCAGCCAGGGGCGTTTACCATCGCCGAGGAATCCACAGCATTCTCGGGTGTTTCACGCCCCGTATATCTCGGGGGGTTGGGATTCACTATGAAATGGAACATGGGATGGATGCACGACACGCTGCGATATTTTTCTACGGATCCCTTGTTCCGTAAATATCATCAACAGGAAATCACTTTCAGCTTACTTTACGCCTTCACGGAAAATTTTGTCTTGCCTATTTCTCATGACGAAGTGGTGTATGGTAAGGGATCGCTCCTGGGCAAAATGCCGGGAGACGAGTGGCAGCGATTTGCCAATGTGCGTGCTTTTCTCGGGTATATGTACGGCCATCCTGGAAAGAAGCTGCTATTTATGGGCTCGGAAATTGGCCAGTATGAAGAGTGGAATCATGAACGCGCAGTGCGCTGGGAACTACTCGAGTTCAACTACCACCGGAAGCTACAGAATTTAGTCCGCGAGCTGAACCGGTTATATCGCAATCAACCAGCCCTTTATGAAGTCGATTATGAATGGGAAGGTTTCGAATGGGTGGATTTCCACGACATAGAGCACTCAATCATCGCATTCTTGCGCAAAACAGCCCGTCCTGAAGACACTCTGCTTTTCTGTTGTAATTTCACTCCGGAACCGCATGCGAACTATCGTCTCGGTGTTCCAATAGAAGGATTTTATGAGGAGTTGCTTAACACTGACGCGATCGCATTCGGTGGCTCTGGTATGGGAAATGCTGATGGCGTGTACTCAACCCCAGATCCATGCCATGGGAAAGATCACAGCATAGCGATCACCCTACCGCCCCTTGCCGTCGTAGTCCTGAAACGAAGCAAGGCTCCGGCGAAACCTTCCTCAGCTCTCTAGCCAGCCGTCGATAGGTTCGGTGGATCGAACGGTACGCATGCCAGCTTCTGCAAATCTCCGGAATGCCGCTTCTGCCTGGTCGGAAAAATCTCCCCCGGAAACCACCACGGGCGACGTACAGTCTTCCAATAAGTAAATTTTACGGGTCAGGGCAGGATCACGTTCGAGAATTTCTGTGAGCAAATCCTCCACGGTCCATGCTACGCAGTGACTCTTAGCCTGGCCAGCGATGATGACCGCATCAAACGACAGGAGTTTTTCCATCAACTCGGCATTCTTGAAAGCTATCAGGTTACCATCATAGGTATCTGACACTTCGGGGCGAAGCGCCGAATAGTTTTCCGTGAGAAGAAAACGCCCCTTAATTTCGAAATGGGTCTGACTGGCTCGGGCGATACAATGGAAGAACAAAGCTTCTTCGACCGAGGACACCAATGCATGGCCCACTCCGCCGAGCATGGAATGATATGGCCATATCATGAGAGGACACCTCCCTGCCCCGGTTAATCTCCGCACATAATGCAATGCATGAGCTTGCAGGGAGTCGTAGTCTGGGATGTTTGCGCCGCCAGCAATTGCGGAATTTACTCGCCAGAGTCCCATCTCTAGATCCTTCAGGCTGATCACCGTGTATGGACGAGGATGCTCGCCATTGCTGTCCACCCAGAAAATCGGGTGAAAAATCTGCATTGCTGTGTGTGTGTCCATTGTCGCCACTATCTCGGTGATCCGGTGGAGGTTCCGGTAGATAAACAGACACAACCGGACGTTGTCCTCAACGGCGCCCTTCCCTGACTTTCCGGCGACAAATAACTCGAAGTCCGGAAGGCAAAAGGTGTTTTGTAGGTCAATAAGGAAAAGACAAACCCTACGCGTGTCTTCTGCGGATGGCTTCAAATGGTGTGCGTGGGCCCACTGCCGAGCTTGTCGGGCTCTTTCTTCATAGGGGACTCGCCACAGACGACCCGCATTGCCGGGTTCAAAGAATTCCGGAACAGGCAGCTCGGCGTGATTCATTTTTCCATTATAGGTTGGCATCCGGCTCCTGACTCCGCCATAAATACCACGCCGCTACGGTGCGATACGGGCGCCACTTTTCAGCTATTTTTTCCATCTCGCGTGCTCTCGGCATTTGCGGCAACTCGTAGAGCTTCTGCATCGCCACGCGGATGCCGAGATCACCGGTCGGAAGTATATCCATACGTTGCAAGGCGAAAATAAGGAACATATGAGCCGTCCATACCCCCACGCCTTTAACTTCGGTCAAGCGCCGGATGACTTCGTTATCCTCCATGTCGCGTAACGCTCGAAGATCCAGCCTGCCGGAGCTAACACAATGCGCAAGCTCGCGGAGGTATGCGATCTTTTGGCGCGAGAGCCCAATCGACCGCATTCGTTCCGGCGAAAGGAGAATAATGGCGTCTGCGGTAAGTCGTCGGCCGTCACCAGCTTCCTGTAGCAGCCGGCCGTAGATTGTCGCTGCGACCTTACCGCTAAGCTGCTGATATATTATGGCCTTTGCCAGCGTGTCGAAATCTGGCGGCAGATACCGGATGCGGCAAGGCCCAATTTGTTCGATTAGCCGGGCCATTCTGGGATCTTGAGTTTTAAGCGCCGCCAGAACCTTTTGCATGCGTAACGCAATAGCGGTAAGACACGTCGATTTTTATATCATTGTACCGAGATGCGAGGGGCAAGACTCATCCTGGCGGCAGTTGTAGTGCTTTCTGGCGCACAATCTCAGACTTCCGAGCAACAGATGCCTACGATCCAGGTGAATGTCGACGTGGTCAATATTCTCTGCTCGGTCAGGGATAAAAGAGGCGCGCTTGTATCCAACCTCACGAAAGACGATTTTATCGTCGAAGAAGACGGTAAGCCCCAGCAAATTCGCTATTTTGCGAGAGAAGTAGATTTGCCGTTGACCATCGGAGTACTTTTCGATGTGAGCCTCAGCCAGCGCAACCTCATTGAAACAGAACGCCGCGCTGCTGCGGGCTTCTTTGCCAGCGTCCTGCGACGGAAAGACATGGCGTTTCTGATCAGCTTTGGTCCGGAAGTGGAGTTGGTGCAGGATTTTACAAACTCGGTGACATTGTTGCGGAACGCGCTGGATACGCTCAAAGCACAAGGTTCGGTCGGGGGACTCGGCCCTAGTCCTGTGCCGACGATATATAAACCCAGGGGAACCGTACTATTCGATGCAGTCTATTTGGCTGCCACTGAGAAGCTCCGCCAAGAGGTGGGCCGGAAGGCGATTGTTCTAATTACGGACGGGGTTGACCAGGGGAGTCGCCTGAAGTTACAGGACGCTTTGGAGGCCGCCCATCGAGCGGACGCGATTATTTATAGCATCTACTACGTGGACCCCAGCGCCTATTTTGGCTCAAGGGGTGCGCTACTGGGAGGCGTAAGCGACGCGGACCTCAGAAAAATGTCCGATGAGACGGGTGGGCGCTTGTTTAAAGTCAGCAAGAAGTTGCCCCTGGAGGAAGTTTTCCAGCAGATTCAGGATGAAATGCGCAGCCAGTATGCCATCGGCTACGTGCCAGCCAATCCGTTGAAAAACGGCTCCTACCACCGCCTTGAAGTGACCACTCGTCAAAAGGATTTGAAGGTCCAGGCCAGGAAGGGGTATTACGCATCTAAGGACGGTTCCTCTTGACCCAAGCCTCACGCTGAAGAAAATACTCGCGCAGTGCCTGTTCCGGTGGAGGCATGGGCTGCAAGCCTGCCGCCTCCATTTTCGCATTAGAAAGAGCCGAATACTTTGGTCTTCTTGCGGCTGTGCGATATTCCCGTTCATTGGTTGGCTGTAGCTGGGGTGAGAGACCTGCGGTTGCAAAGATCAGTTTGGCGAAGTCGAACCACGAAATAGCTTGGCCGCCGCCGACATGGAAGACGCCGTCAAGATTGGCCTCGAGCAGATCAGCGGTTCTTTGTGCTAACCACGGGGCGAAAGTTGGGGAGGCGAAATGATCTTCCACCACACGGATCGGCTGCCCGGACTCGGCTAACCGTAGCATCAGTTCAACAAAATTTCCGCGCGCTGTCCGCAAGCCTCCTGGACCAAACACCCCGGAAGTGCGGATGATAAGTGGCCGCTCAAGGTAGGCTTGAGCAAAAAGCTCTCCGGAAAGTTTAGAAACTGCATAAGCGCCTAACGGGTGGGGCCTATCCTCCTCGGTGTAAGGTCGTCCGGCAGTTCCATCAAAGACATAATCGGTCGAATAATGCACCAAGCGTGCATCGGATTGCCTGCATGCCATAGCCAGGTTGCGAACAGCGAGTGCGTTTACCGCGAATGCCACCTGAGGCTCCTGCTCCGCAATGTCGACCCCGTTATATGCCGCGGCGTTGATCACAATAGCCGGGTCAAGGCCGGCTATGCACTGCTGGACCAGAGCCTCCTCCGTGATATCCAGTTCAGACCGATCTAGCCCAGTCACCGCGTACCCTCGGGAGGAGAACTCACGTACCAGTTCCACTCCCAACTGCCCAGCGCTGCCCAAAATAAGGACCTTGGTGCTCATTAAAGGCTTAGGATAACCCGAAACAGCAGTCGGCGGCAGAGGGGGAAACATCCGTATCTGCTCACCGCCGTGCAGGAAATGGTGCGCGGTCCCCACTTGTCCCCGCTGTGTCTGACCGTGCATGCTCGAGTACGGCATCAATAAATCCAAGGGCGGCCCGGGATAAGGCTTTGTCCTTGCGATAGATTAAACCCACATGACGAAGGATGGGTTCGGGACCGAGCGATACCGCCGCCAGTACACCGGATTTAACTTCCTCGGCACAGTGAGACACCGCCAAAAAAGAGACCCCCAGTCCGGCGCTAACAAAACGCTTAATCATCTCTGTAGAGTCGAGCTCCATCGCAATGTGAATCAGGTCTTCTACCCGCTCCAGCCAAACATTCAGCTTGGCGCGCGTCGTCCCATATTTCGGCATTAACAAGGGGATACCGACAAGCTCTTGGCACAACACCAAGGGTTTCCGTGCCAACGGATGATCTACGGGAGTCAATAACTTGATCTCATCAGTGTGAACCCGTATTACCTGCAGCTTGCGTTCCTCGACGGGCAGTTGCACGAATCCAAAATCCACCTGATTATCCATAACCGCTTCAACCACCCGCGTCCCAAAAGAACGCTCGACTGAAAGTTGAACGTTCGGAAACTTCTTTACATACTCGGAAAAGACACGGGGCAGAACGTAAATACAGGTGGCTTCATTGGCGGCAATGACAAGCTCCCCGCGTGGAACACGCTCCAACTCGTTGATTGCATCTTGCGCCCTACTGCGCAGGTCCAGTATCTGCTCAGCGTATTCTCGAAAAATTTTCCCCGCCGGTGTTAAGGCGATCCTGCCTCCCAGCCTTTCAAATAAGGGGGTGTTCAATTCATGTTCCAGCTGGCGTATCTGGGCGCTGAGGGCAGGCTGCGTCCGAAAACAAGTTTGCGCAGCCTTGGAGAAGCTCCTTAGCCTCACTATCTCTAAGAAGGTATGCAGCTGGTCGAGATCCATGAAGGGGTTGCTGTTTAAAATTGTAGCATTGTGGCTATCATGATTCGCCTTGTTTTTACCCTGGCGACAAGCAGTGTACTCCTCGGGCAAAGCGTACAAAACGTTTTGTTGGTAGTTAACGAATCTTCAGCTATATCCGTCAAGATTGGACAGTATTACGCACAACGCAGGAACCTCCCTGCCAAAAATTTATGCCGCCTTCGAACAACCGCTGTCGAAGTGATATCGCGAGAAGATTATGAGTTTCAAATTGAACGTCCTGTTGCTCGTTGTCTCAAATCCCGCCACCTTGTGGAACAAATTCTTTACATCGTCACTACCCTGGGAATTCCTTTAAAAATCAGTGGTTCCGGCGGCATGCGGGGCGACTCCGCGGCAGTAGATTCTGAGTTAACGCTCTTATATGAAAAACTGCACGGCCGCAACCACAATCTTGCTGGCGCCATTCCCAATCCTTTATACCGGCACCGAGAGGAGCCCTTCCAGCACCCTCGCTATCCGATTTACCTGGTAACTCGACTTGCTGGCTATGACTTCGAAGACGTAAAAGGCGTAATTGACAGGGCCTTGGCTGCGCGGAATCGCGGTCGTTTTGTACTGGACCTTGATTCAAACAGCGAAAGTCCGGGTAATGAATGGTTACGTGTGGCTGCTTTCCTTCTCCCTTCGGCCAGGGTGGTACTCGATGAATCGCCCGCCGTACTGTACAACCAGAAAGAAGTTATCGGTTATGCCTCATGGGGCTCGAACGACAAGAATCGAAAACGGCGCTGGTTAGGCTTTCAGTGGCTGGCTGGAGCTATCGCGACGGAATACGTGTCGACCAACGCCAGGACGTTTCAAAAGCCGCCAGATAACTGGATCTTTACCACCTGGCAGGACACCGTACACTACTTTGCCGGATCACCGCAAAGTTTAACCGCCGATTACATCCACGAAGGGGCAACTGGCGCATCCGGGCATGTCGACGAGCCTTATTTGCTTTTTACTCCGCGTCCCGATTATCTGTTCCCGGCTTATTATAACGGGCGGAACTTGGCGGAGAGCTTTTATATTTCCATCCCTGCTCTAAGCTGGATGAACATCGTGGTCGGTGACCCGCTATGTAGCCTTGGGAAACCGGAAGAACCACATTAAGACGGTTTCAGAGTGGGGGCTGTAGGATGGTATACTTCCCATTTGCAAACATGAGTTTCGGGCTCCCCATGCACCGCACAAATGTTTTTTCCCTGATTCTTTTTTGTACCGCCGTGACCGCATGCAAGAGTACCGTCCCGCGTACGGGGAGGTCGCCGGCGCCTCCGGTAACCATAGCTGAAGTTACTTCCCAGACGGTGCCAGTGGAAATTAATGCGGTAGGAAATGTAGAGGCTTTTTCCACAATCGTCGTTCGTGCCCGTATCGAGGGACAGTTAATGAAGGTACACTTCCGCGAAGGGGACAACGTGAAAAAAGGGGATCGGCTATTCCTGATTGATCCACGGCCGTATGATGAGGCCATTCGGCAGGCGGAAGCAAATCTTGCCAGGGATCAGGCGCTCCTCCGACAAGCTGAAGCCAATCTGCAAAGGGATATGGCACAGGAAAAATACGCTCGGGCACAAGCTGCCCGGTACCAACAACTGTTTGTAGAAGGGGTGATAGCAAAGCAGCAGGCGGACCAGTTTCTCACCGATGCCGATGTGAAGGCTGAGGCGGTGAAAGCCGATCGGGCGGCTATTGAAAGCGCCCGCTCCGCAGTGCGCGCTGATATGGCGGCGTTGGACAATGCCCGGCTACAGCGCAGCTATTGTGAGATTTTTGCCCCGGTCGACGGACGCGCTGGCGAACTGAAAATCAAAGAGGGCAATCTGGTAAAGACCACCGATGCCGAATTGGTAACTCTTAACCAAATTCATCCTGTTTTCGTCACTTTTTCGGTACCCGAAAAAGAATTGCGCATTATACGCAAGTACATGCAGTCGGGAAGCCTCAAGGTCTTAGCCTCGCCTCCGGGTTCAACTGATTCTTCTGAAGTCGGCCGCCTGAGCTTTATCGACAATCAAGTGGATCAGACCACCGGAACTGTCAAGCTCAAAGGAACCTTTCCTAACGCCGGAACCAAATTGTGGCCAGGCGAGTTCGTCAACGTCCGCCTGCGGTTGACAGAGCAACCGAACGCTTCGGTCGTACCTAGCCAGGCGGTTCAAACCGGGCAAACCGGAGACTACGTTTACGTCCTGAGGCCAGACGCGACGGTGGAAGCCCGGCCAGTCGTCTCGGGGATTAAGGTTGGAGAATTGGTTGTGATCGAGCATGGGTTGAAGCCTGGCGAGAAGGTCGTCAAAGAAGGACAGCTCCGCCTGGCGCCGGGAATGAGAGTAACGATCAAGGGAGACTGAGCGCCGTGAGTGTTTCCCATGTGTTTATCAGGCGGCCTGTCGCGACCAGCCTGCTGATGCTGGCTATCACGCTTTTCGGTTTGGTTGCCTACCGTAGTCTTCCTGTCAATGACCTTCCGAACGTCGATTTCCCCACCATCACGGTTAGCGCAGGCCTGCCTGGCGCCAACCCTGACACTATGGCCTCGGCGGTGGCAACTCCTCTCGAGCGAGAATTTTCCACCATCGAAGGCCTAGACTCAATGACATCCTCGAGTGGCTTGGGCAGCACAACGGTGACTTTGCAGTTTAGTCTAACTCGCAATCTCGACGCGGCAGCCCAAGACGTGCAGGCCGCCATTACGCGGGCCACCCGGCTTTTGCCTCCAGGCATGCCCACGCCGCCCACATTTCGGAAAGTCAACCCGGCCGACCAGCCCGTTATTTACCTTGCCTTAACCACGCCGACACTCCCACTGTATGAGCTCGACGAGTATGCCGAGACCCTGATGGCACAGCGTATCTCGATGGTTAGCGGCGTCGCGCAAGTTTCTGTGTTTGGATCCCAGAAGTACGCGGTCCGTATTCAGGTCGATCCGTCAGCGCTGGCGGTCAAACAAATTGGCATCGATGAAGTGGTCCGAGCTGTTCAGCAGTGGAACGTGAATATACCCACAGGAGAACTGTACGGCCCCCATGAGGCGTTTACCGTACAGGCATCAGGGCAGCTTCTGAAGGCGGCCGCATACCGTCCCTTGGTAGTGGCTTACCGGAATGGCTCTCCAGTACGGCTCCAGGACCTTGCCGCCGTGCTCGACAGCGTCGAAAACGACAAAATCGCCTCCTGGTACATGACCAAGCAAGGCAACTACAGGGGCATTATTCTGGCTGTTCAGCGGCAACCGGGTGTCAACACCATCGAGGTAACCGACGCAATTAAAGCCCTATTGCCACAATTCAGGGCCCTGGTCCCTCCTTCGGTGAAACTAGACGTTCTTTATGACCGCTCCGAAACAATCCGAGAGTCCTTCAAGGATGTTCAGTTCACGATGATTTTGACGCTTGGACTGGTCATCCTTGTTATTTTCCTGTTTTTGCGTAAGGTTTCGGCAACCATTATTCCCAGTCTCGCCCTGCCCTTCTCCATCATTGGGACCTACGCGGTCATGTACCTGTTGAACTACTCGCTGAACAACCTGTCGATGATGGCCCTGATCCTTTCCATTGGCTATGTAGTGGACGATGCCATAGTCATGCTGGAAAACATCGTGCGCCACATTGAACATGGAGAGCGGCCGATGGAGGCGGCTTTCAATGGTTCCGCTGAGATCGGTTTCACTATCATTTCGATGACGCTGTCTCTGGCGGCAGTTTTTATTCCCGTGCTGTTTCTGGGTGGTATTGTAGGGCGTCTTTTCAGCGAATTTGCCGTCACAATCACCGTTGCTATTCTCATTTCCGGTGTGGTTTCCATCACGCTTACCCCCATGCTCTGCAGCCGTTTTTTAACCGGCCAGTCAGGTCAGGGCCAAGGCCGGTTTTACAGGCTGACAGAGAACATGTTCCAAAGGTTACTCCACGCGTATGAAAGGAGCCTACGCTGGAGCCTGCGGTTCCGCCCGGTAACTCTAGGCATCTCGGTACTCGTCCTCATAGCTACGGTTTATTTGTTTGAGCGTATTCCTAAAGGCTTTCTTCCCAGCGAAGATTCGAACCAGATTTTTTGTGTTACTGAGGCGGCGCAAGGAGTCTCGCACTACGACTTATTCCGGTATCAACAGGCTGTTGCCGAGATTGCTCGCAAGGACCCGAACGTTGATAGGTTCATGTCGAGTGCAGGTGGGTCAGGAGGAGGAGGTGGCGTGGGAGGCCCTAACTATGGACGCATGTTCCTGCGCCTTGTCCCCCGATCCAAAAGAAAATTGAGCGCGGATGAACTGATCGATGTGCTCCGCGTGAAATTATCCACAGTTCCAGGCATCCGCGTATATTTACAGAATCCGCCTACCATCCGCATCGGGGGTCAACTTACTAAGAGTCTGTACCAATTTACACTTCAGGGCGCCAACATCGATGAACTTTACCGCTCGGCACGCCAGCTCGAGCGCGAGATGGCGAAGATGCCAGGACTTTCCGATGTCAATACCGACTTACTCCTGAATAAGCCTCAGGTATATGTGGATATTGACCGCGATAAAGCGGCAGCATTGCAGATCAGTGCTAGCCAAGTCGAAAACGCGCTGAATGCCGCATACGGTTCCCAGTGGATTTCCACCATTTACGCTCCCAATAATCAATACCAAGTCATCATCGAGACAAAGCCAAAATTCCAGGCTGACCCGAAAGCCCTATCCATGCTCTACATCCGCTCTGGCACTGGGCAACTAGTTCCGTTAAATACACTGGTTGCCCTAAGGGAGGGCCTTGGACCACAGGTCATAAATCATTCAGGGCAGCTCCCATCGGTCACTATTTCTTTCAACCTCAAGCCAGGCGTGAGCATAGGCAGCGCAGTAGACAGCATTCAAGAGCTTGCTCAAAGGATTCTTCCTGGTACCATTTCCACAACATTCCAGGGCAGTGCGCAAGCGTTTCAGACGTCCTTCCGAAACCTCTGGGTCCTTCTGGTGGTTGCGATTCTGGTCGTATACATCGTCCTGGGAATTCTATACGAAAGCTATATTCACCCGATCACGATTCTCTCAGGTTTGCCGTCAGCAGGATTCGGAGCTTTGTTGACTTTGTACGTGTTTCGCGTCGAGCTGAATATCTACTCTTTTGTCGGTCTTATCATGCTTATCGGCATTGTTAAAAAGAACGCTATCATGCAGATAGACTTCGCCTTAGCCGCTGAGCGTAACGAAGGGAAACCACCGCTTGAGGCAATTTATCAAGGCTGCCTTATCCGGTTCCGCCCGATCATGATGACGACGATGGCAGCCCTGCTGGGTGCAGTACCGATCGCGCTAGGTTATGGCGCCGGGGGAGAGGCGCGCCAGCCCCTCGGCCTTGCAGTCGTGGGAGGCTTGCTATTTTCCCAACTCGTTACTCTATACCTTACCCCGGTCTATTACACATATCTGGCTCAGTTACAGGAAAAATTCATACGGCGCAAAGGGCTTAGTCCTGCTTCTTAAGGATTTTAATATCTGGAGGAAGCGTAAAGAGGCTGTCTTTTAGCCCCAAATTGATGACCACACTGTCAGAAAAAATCTGGTAAACACGCTCGCCGTTCCTGGTTTTTAATATGTAATATGGCCAAAGTACACCCTGGCCTACGTCTCTGTATTTTCCATATTCCACATTCTCTTCTATTCGCTCCCGAGTCTTGGAATCACGACGGTAAAAGACCTCCCGGATAGGTAACTTACTGGAAGCATCGAAATAGACTGTGACTGTGCGGTTTTGCGCATCCGTAATATCGACCACCTCGATCGGCTCTCCCTGGTAGATATCCGCCCCACGCGACTCCAAGATCAAATCTTCTTTCTGCAACCGCTGCCGCAGGATATAAAAAACGTCGCAAAGGGTGCTGAGCCGGAACCTTTCAACGATGGCATCAGGCAGCGGACGCGCGCCACGGAAAGTTATCTCGTACCCCTTGCCTCCTGTAAACAAAATTGCGCTATACTCGTCCCTGCCAAAAGTTTGTCTCTCCTCAACCCCGATCCAATCGGGACCAGCGTTGTCCGGGCGGCGCAAGTAGCGTGTGTAGATTTTGGCGACAGAGAGCCCCGCTATTTCTTCACGATAAAAGGAATATACCCTACCGCTTTCCACTCGGTCGGTCATGGCCAGAAAACGATCGCCGCCGAGAGCGGTGAGGGCTTCATTGACGACTCGTTTCCCTCTTTCTTCGACAGTTTCAGCCAAGGACAAGGCGGCGCTCAACATTAAACACAGCAAAATGATCATGGCCTGCGCTTTAGGTCTTCTTTTTGCAGCCCTGCGTTCAGTCGTATATCTTGAACGACCACTGTGATTTCCCCACCTCCGGCCTGCCGGATATGGCGCTCAAATGGAAATTTGATGCCATCTACCTGCCGCCACTGGCCAAAACGTTCTTCGATATTGCCCACGTCTGACGGCATTCCTGGCATCTGGTATGACATAGTAACCGGAAGACCGCTGCTCTCGTCTACCTGCAGCCGAACGTGGTTACCTTTGCTGTCCGAGATATCCAGGATGTTTTCAGGGAAACCTGTTACGGTGCACTCCTTGTCCCTATCGCTCAACCAAAGACGAAAGAACAGTCGGAATAATTCTCCCTGTTGTTGTTGAAGCACCAAGCCTTGTAACGGGCCAAAGCCTTGAGGTGTCGAAAGCCATCCGGACGCGCCGTCGAAATAGGCTGCTATTTTGGCAAAAGGAAGCTCCTGGTCCTGGCGGATGATGGACGGGGCTATCCAGCGTTCGATCTTACGTGCTTTCATGCTGCTGGAGCCCGCAGAAATTTCCATGGTAGATACTAGCGTAAGATCCTTGATCGAGGTGAGCTTACTCACCCCACCCACTGCTTCTTGAACACGGGCGAATAAACGCCTTCCTCTGTTCATGCTTTCCGCGTCCGACTGTTTCACGCCCCGTTGGGGCCTTGGAATGCTCAGGTCAATCGAGTTCACAGGCCTCCCCAGGGCGTTCAAAGGCTTGCCGAAGTCCGAAGGCTTGCCCACCGCCACAATTGTGAAGCTTTCCGGGTGAATATATTGCCTGGCTACCTGCAGAATGTCTGCCTTAGTTACGGCAGCCACTCCTTTTTGGTATTGGAAAATGAAATCCTTTGGATAGCCATAATACTCGTAAGTAACCATACGATACAAAGTTTTGCCGGGAGTGTCGAAATGGAAGACAAAGCTGTTTAAAACCGAATCCTTGGCCGCTTGGAGTTCTTCGTCAGAAACCTCGGTTGTGCAAATTCTCTCTACTTCACGAAGAATCGCCTCCAGTGTTTCCGTGGTGGAACGGGATTTCGTGCTGCCTCGAATCTCGAAAACTCCCCGATGATCGTAATCTGCGCTCCACGACGCGTTGATGTAATAGGCATAGGCTAACTCGGTCCGCACCTTCCGGAAAAGCCGGCTGCGGAAGCCACCTCCCAAAATGTCCGACATGACCTCGAGTGCCGGATAGTTTCTGTCACGCAACACTCCACCGAGTTGTCCTAAACGGAAAAAAGTCTGCGTGACATCATCCTTAACAGCTAGGTAGACTCCGCGAGAAGGTTGATCGCGCACTTCAGGGAACGGCGGCACCGGAGGCTGCCGGTAATTCCAGGATCCAAATAGCCTCTCGAGCTTCGCCTGCATCTCCGGCGTCGAAAAGTCGCCGTATACGGCAAGCATGATATTGGCCGGAAAAAAATAGCGCTTATAGAAGGCCACCAAATCGTCGCGTGAAATATGGTCCAGGTGTTCGTACTCTACGCGCCTGCCATAAGGCGTATCCCTGCCATAAAGAATACTCTCAAATTCACGCTCGGCGATATGTTCGGGGTCATCGTTACGCCGGGAAATAGCACTGCGGATCTGGGACTTGGCTAAGTCGAGTTTTTCCTGCCGAAAGGCTGGCGATATGAGAATGTCCCTGAAGATTCGCAGCACCTCGTCAGAACTGTCTCGCAACGCGGAGAAAGAGACTTGGCCACTCGTCTGACCGATGCTGCTTTCCACGGTGGCAGCCATGTTTTCCAGCTGCTCATCCAGTTGGTCACCCGTGGAAGCCTCGGTCCCGCCGGTTCTTAAAACTGTTCCTGTAAGCTCAGCTAGCCCCACTTTATCGGAAGGTTCGAAGAGATTACCCGTGCGCACAAGGGCGAAGCCGCTGATCAAAGGAAGTTCGTGATCCTCCAACAAAAACAGCTTCATGCCATTGGAAAGCGTGGCGGAGGTCACCTTAGGCAAGGTCACTTTTCGCAGGGGCGGAAATTTCAGGTCTTTATAGGAGAGCTGGGCACTCGGGTGGACTGCTGGCTGCGCCCAAAGAAAACACGGCGCGATGGTCAAAAGGAGAAGTCCGGGCTTGAGCCGTTTCATTTTCCCGCCTCCAAGGGTTGATTTTGGGGAGTCATCAAACGGACGACCGTCCGGTTTTTTTCGATAAAGTACTTCGTCGCCACTCGCTGTACGTCGTCCGCTGTTACCTTATCGATGTCATCCAATCCCGTGATCATCTTTCTCCAGTCGCCGTAGTTCATGTAGAAATAGGTCAACTGAGCGGCAATGCCGGGGTTACTGTCCAGCGACCGGGTCACGGAAGCCCTGATTTTCGTTTTTACTCTACGTAGCGATTCCGCGTCGACCTTCTCCCTCTTCAGCCGCTCCAGGATCCCATAACAAGCTGCTTCGTTTTCTTCTACCGTATGGCCGAGAGACGGAACCAAAAACAGCACAAAAAGTCCTGGAAATCGCGTGCCGGGAGTTGCCGCGTCCGCCATTGCCGCTAGTGCAATCTTCTTATCACGCACCAATTCTTTATAAAGCAGCCCTGTTCGCCCGCTACTTAACAAGCCTCTGAGGACATCGAAAACCGGGTCATCTTTGTCCAGCTGGTCCGGCCTTTTATATGCGATGGTCACAAACGGCTGGCTGGAAAACTCGACGATCGCCTGCTTGGGACCATCCTGATTAGGCTCCACCGTTCGGACCCCTTCCGGAGCAGGGGATGACGGGAGAAGCGAAAAATATTTCTCAGCCAGCCGTCTGATTTCCTGTGGATTGACGTCGCCGGAAATGCCTATGGCCATGTTTACCGGGACGTAATATTTCTTGAAAAATTTCTGAGCGTCGCCTACGCGGAGATTTTCTATGTCACTCGCCCAACCTCCCGGCATGTTCCGATATGGATGCGCGGCAAAAGCTGTGGCCAGCAGCATTTCAAACAGTTTTCCCTGCGGGTTGGACTCCACCCTCATGCGGCGCTCCTCTCGAACAACATCGCGTTCCTTGTAAAATTCCCTGAACACGGGCTGAAGAAAGCGTTGCGACTCGAGAAGAAACCAAAGCTCAATGCGGTTTGCTGGCAGGCTCACCATGTACTGTGTGGCATCTTCACCGGTCATGGCATTCAAGCCCACTGCCCCATTTTCTTCGAAAATCCTGGGATATTCGTTTTGCTTGACGAAGCTATTGGCTTTTTCTATTGCTGCTCTTAATTCCTTCTCTAGTGCGCGGACCTTTAGGGGATCCATGCGAAAGCCCTTGCTTCTCTCAGCTGTTAATTTGTCGTAGATCCTCTCTACTTCCGCCAGAGCCTTCTTCTCTTCTGCAAAATTCTTCGTGCCGATCGTCTCCGTACCTTTAAAAGCCATGTGCTCAAACATGTGGGCTAAACCGGTTTCTCCGCCCGGATCATTCACTGCGCCTGCCGCCACGTAGGTGTGAAAGGAAACCACTGGACTCTGATGCCTCTCAAAAACAATAAAGTGCAGCCCGTTGGTCAGCGTGAATTCAGAGACTTTTTTTTCAAGTTCCTGTAAGCTTTGCGCAGCCAGCGAGGTCAGGATGCAAATGAACAGGAACACCCGCGACACACAACGCTTCATACTGGAAACCTCTCTTGTATTTTATCTTCCCTACCTTTTTAAAAAGCTCGCAGGCGCAACAGGGTCTGTTGGGGCAAAAATGCGTGCCTTTAACCCTATTCAAGAACGACTTCGCCGAGGTCGTACCAACCGTCCGGCTGGCCGCCTTCGATAGCTAGGCGGATGGCAGGCATATGTGTCCGCGGGTCAAGGATTGCTACTCGGATCCTGTATACACCAGGTTTTAGCTTGTCGTCCACGTATAGACTGCCATCGTAAACGGCATCGCCTGGTAGCCATTTTCGGAGATCTACAGGGACGCGCACCATGGCGGAGCCGCCTGACGAATACCACTGAACCGCAAGTTCATAGTCCCGGTACAGAGGGGCTACGCCGGCATTAAACCACCACATGGATATGGGCATCATTGTGCCAATCCTGGTCTTGTTCGGATACTCTAACCTTCGCAGCACAAACCGGTAACCGAGTTGTTTCTGAAACTCCGTGAACCGGCCTCGCCATTCCGAGGGAATAGCTACGGACTTTACGTTGATCGTCGTAGCATGCCAACGTAGCGCCTGGGCTAAAATATAATCCAGGTCTTTGTCCGTGTACCCTGCTTTTTTCCAGGACATAACGGTGCCGCACGTCTCAAGCGACACCGGGCTTCGTTGCCACGCATCCTGAATACCGGTCCGGACCACCTGCTGGGGGTACAGGTCCAGCATGTGCATGAAGTTCTTACCTCTGCCTCCAAGGTCACCCCAGCAATCCAGTCTCCAGCCAGCTCCCTTTGCGACCCCGTAGGCCAGGGCCGTAGGTTCATCGAAGTTCATCAGCAGCGGTGTGCGGCGGAAAACTTCGAAATAAATATCGATGAGCGCCTTTTGCACAGCCATGGACGGTAGATAGGGACCCCATCCCTCTCCCCAGTAACCCACAGTGGAGATGTCCACGCTATCCAAATAAGGATGCCCGTCGTAACGTTCCCCGGCCAACCGGATCAACTGGCCCCAGTGCTTGATGTAGAGTGGGTCATCAGCGTCTGGGGACCATATATTTCCATCTTTGTCGGTGGGCTTGTTGGCCCGTCGGGCACCGGAATTCCGGTACCACTCCGGTAGCGGATTATTCTGATCGTATGGCATCAGCCGGAACATCAAGGTCTGCCCGTGCCTGCGGGCTTCATCAAGAGCTGCGTCGATGATCTCCCAACGGTATTTTCCCTGCTCCGGCTCAAGCTGCCACCAAAACCACCGCATGTAAGCTACCGTGGAATCAGGAAAGTCCACGTGCCCACCGGCATCCGCTTCCCGCTGTACAGGGCCAACTTCGGACCACCGCATACCTGGATAAATTGGCTGGTTACGGAACCTCTGGAAAGTCTGAATCCCCATGTTGGGATTCAGAAGCAGATCATCGATTTCCTTCGGGCGCACGATCACATTGTTCTGCGCGATGGAAACCGCTCCCGCCAATATAAAGAAAAGAGCAAAACCACGTCGCGCTGTGTTCATGAACTTACACTCCTTTACGCCATCTTTTGTCACTGCTCGAGATGAGGTTTACAGCCAACGCGCCATCCGGTGTCAATGGCTGTGCACATGCCCAGCGCACTGGCCGGCGAGCACCCCCTTTTGTTTCGATCTCTGCCCTCAGAAGAACCGTAGAACCATCCATGCCTTTGGGCAAAATAAAAGCTGCTTCCCGGAGCTTGCCAGCACATGGATGTCCCGGGTCCAGTCCACCACCGATTTTCACCTTGCCGTCCAGACTTTCCACCCATAGGCGCAGAACTCCTGGCACGCCGGCTACACCATCGTTGGCAATGGCCACAATGAGTTCTGTTGTATCGTAGCGTTTTCTTTGCCAGACCCAGGAGGGGCGAACCCTGTAGCCAAGCCGATTCTGCATGGTTCTGAGAGCGTTCGGGAAGCGCTCAAAAAAACCAGCGACATTCCTCGCTTCTGTCCACAACGACCAATAATTGCCACCCAGATCCAGCACGTGCAGCATTGCCTTTTCCAGCATACTGACGCCTGCTGCGTCCACTTGAAGATCTCTAGGGTCGGTGCTGTACTGGCGCTTGCTGCCGTCTTCCATGATGACGGCAAGCCATGGGGGGCGGTTAGCGAGCTCTTCAATTTGTTCTGGCTCCTCAAGTATCACGCTGTCTGATCGCAGCCAGCAGCCTGCTCTCACAGCCATGTCCTGCACTTCCCGGTTTCCTACCCGGCTGATGTCGGGTTGTGTATTTACAGCCAACTGTGTCCGCTTCCAAGTGTCGAGCTGCAACCGCGTCATAAAGACAAAAGTTTTTTCCGCAGTTAGATAATCAGGGAAAGGATTTGGGAGATCCGATGTGTGACCTTCTCCCCAAAAGCCGTACATCATAAGATCCATGAATTCGACCTGATGTTTGCCGTCGAATTCAGCAGCCAGTAATTCGTTGAGCTCTCGAAAAGCTTTTTGAAATTCAGGATGATCATAGCGGGGCTCGACATAATCGAAGGTTCCCCGCCTTGTACGACGTCCGATGGTGACCAGTGGGACTTTTTCTCTCAAAAAATCCGGTAGAGCGAGCTGCTTTGGTTGGAAGTTAGGACTGGAGAGTTGAACACGGAAGGCCACTCGCAGCCCCCGCCTTTTAGCAGCATCCAGAGTGAGTCCCCATATTGGCGCAAGATCCAGCTTTCCTGGACGGCTTTGTACGTCGCGCCAGTCGCAGCGTATGTACAGCACGTCTACGAACGGAAGCGCCGCCATCCGTTTTACATGCTGTTCAAGGGTTTCTTCTCCACGCCGCACTGGTATTGAGGGTCCGTTCTCCTCCCATGTGTAACCTACCAAACCGAGCCCGAAGTTTTTGACGGGAGCCTCGCTGGCAGTAGTCATGGCGATGGTGTACCAGCCTTGATCCTGATCAATGCTGAATGGACCCTGGTTTAAGCGGTCGGTGACAGTGGGGCCCGACCCAAAGTCATACCCCTGCCACAGATGAGGAACAACATCCCCTCTTCCCTGCCGGCCCATCAGCAAAGCAACTGGCCCCGTTTTCAGCAAGGTGCGCCTTTTCATTCTTTGTCCTCCCAGCTGTAGCCTGAACCTCGGTGAAGTTGTCCAGCAGTTTCAAAACCTCGGAGGCCTTGGAACCGGGTAATCGGGAGAATCCGTGCGTGCCTCATTGAGGTACTCCTCGATCTTTTTAACCACTTGAGGGTTGGCGGAAGCCACGTCCCTTGTTTCTCCAGGATCGCGGCTCAAGTCGTACAACTCCAATTTCCCATCCAGCCCGTGCCGGACCGCCTTCCAGTTCCCCATCCGTACCGCCTGAGCCATCGAACGGGCTTCGTGTGACTCCCAGTAAAGTATCCGGTCCTGTTGCTTTTGTGGCTTGCCCAGCAGCGTGGGCAAAAATGAGATGCCGTCACACAGGGGTGGTATATAACGCACACCCGCCACATCAGCGATGGTGGGCAATATATCCCAAAAGGCAAAAGGAAGATCGCACTTGCTGCCAGCCTTTATTTTTCCAGGCCAACGAACAATCATGGGTACCCTAATGCCGCCTTCGTATACCTGCCCTTTTTCGCTCCGGAGCCCCCCAGTATCATCGAACATCGGAAAATTGTACGCCAAACCGTTGTCGCTCGAGAAAAAAACGAGCGTTCTGCTGTCCAAATCGGTCTCTTTGAGTTTGCGTATGATCTGGCCGACATAAGTATCCAGCCGCGTTACCATTGCGGCATAAGTTTTTTCGGGTAATGGCCAGTCTTGCTTCGTGTAGGGCTCCAGGCTTGGGGCCTCCAGATGCTGGTGTGGGACCGTGTAAGGCAGATAAAGGAAAAAGCGCTCGTAGCGGTGCCGGTCAATAAAATACAAGGCCTCACGAGTGAACAAATCACAAGCGTACTCACGGTGCTGCCCGCCCAGGTTGCCTTGCAAAACTTCTTTATGCCGGTTACGCCACAGGTATTCGGGATAGTGATTGTGAGCATGTTGTTGATTCAAGAACCCAAACCACTCGTCAAACCCTTTATCATTCGGGAGCCCTGTCGACCCTGGTTCGCCCAAGCCCCATTTGCCAAACATGCCAGTGACGTACGCACGTGATTCGTCGTAAGCATCGCGCCACTCTGGCCCTTTTAACATCTCCGGCAATGTAAAGTCATCAGTTTTCAAGGCCACGCGTCCACCGGTGCGGGTCGAAGAATTGGCGCGGACGGTAGTATGCCCGGTGTGCTGCCCAGTCATCAGGCAGCTTCTTGATGGGGCGCAAACCGTCGCCCCAGCATAGAACTGTGTGAACAACATACCCTCTTCGGCGAGCTTGTCAATATTTGGCGTCTTGATCTTCTTCTGGCCATAACAGCCAAGATCGAAGGCGCCCAAATCGTCTGCAAGAATGAAGATGATATTGGGTTGAACAGAAGGCCGCCCGGTTGTTTGGGCTCTTAGCCCACGCCCCAAAGTCAGAGTGGCGCTCGAAAAAAGAAAGTCTCGACGCCGCAGCGCAGTTGTCATACTGTTCACCTTTCTCGAAGTGTGTATTATGGCAAAACAGCGCGTTTTCTAAAAGGCAGGAACTTCCGCTGATCTGTTATGACTACAGGAACCTTCGCGTTGGCGGAGGCTCCTGTAGTCGCAATTGAGGCGCGCGCGTTAGAACTGTACGCGGATTCCAAGCCGCCATGTCCTCGAGGACGCCCGGTCTCCGGTTGACCCCGACGTTACTCCTCCGGCGCTCTCAATAACTCCCAAAGTGGTGGTGTCCGTTATATCCGTTCCAGGGTTTCCCCAGTTCGGATGGTTGAAAATGTTGATGGCTGTCATTTCCGCCCGGAGCTTGGCTCCCTTCTCATTCAGTTCAAAATCCTTATGGAAGCCCATATGCCACACGTTCACTCCGGGGCCTTTGATCACGCCTTTAGCCGAGGTTCCGAACCGTCCTACAGGCATGGGCGCAAAAGCGCTGGTATCAAACCACCGGTCAATGCTTCGCTGGCCTGAAGGCAAATTCGGGTTTTTCAGGATGTCAGGTCTTAATGTAACCTGCGCAGGCGTATCCGAGTCCGTATAGGCAATCCCCACCGGATCGTCACCTGTCCAGAACGGCGTCAGGAACATACCGGTTTGGACGCTAAATACCCCGCTGATTTCCCAGCCGCCGGCTGCCAGGTTCGCCAGCTTGGACATATGGGAGCCCCAGTGGCGTCCTCTTCCGAAAGGCAACTGATATATCCAGTTGGTATTCCACCGATGCGTGGGAACGTCAGCCGCAGGTGCGATTTCCCGGCGACGGTCAAACGGGTTTTCCGGAGTGTACATCCAAGCATCGAAATCCCAGTTGTAATCCATATCGTAGCGGTCCCGTGCCCATGTCCAAGAGCTTTGCAGATACAATCCCTTAGAGAAATGGTGCGTAACTTCCGCAGTCAAGCCGTTGTACTGATGACCCGCCCCGTTGGTCACATAGTAAATTTCCGGATAATTCGCGAACGGGCGAGGCTTAGAAATAAACAACTGGGCGTTGGGTATTGGCGAGTTGTAGTTGTACTGATATGCGCCCTTGCGTCCCGCGGTTCCTATATAGGAAAGGCGGAACCCGGTATTCCACTGCTGCCGCTCTATGGTGAAATTGTACTGGAAGTTATAGGGCGTACGGAAGTCCGGGTTCTGTGCTGCGGGGATGCCGACTTCAGAGGGGCCACCTACTCCCGTGGCCGGAAATACCCGAGGCAGAACTACTTGCGGGTTAGTTACAGGGTTATTGTAGGTCGGCTCCCTCAGCACAAAGGGCAGGTCTCCAAAACTTAGCGAATAAGCAAAGGGAACTACATTATAAAAAGTCCCCCAACCTGCCCGGAACACGGTGTTATTGCCCCACGGGCGGTAAGCAATGCCAATGCGTGGAGCAAAGTTGTTGAGATCGTTGTGAATTAAACTTCGGGAATCGAACCCGACCGAACTAGCTTTTGCAACACCCACATAACTCAACGGGAAAATGGGATTGACTAAAGGCATGGCTGCATCTGGGATCACGATTTGCCCCGACTTCACGTCGAAGATGGCCATACGATTGTTGTTTTCGCGCCAGTTGAGATGAAGTTCGTAGCGTAAGCCGACGTTCACAGTGAGCTTCGGGTTGACCTTGAAATCGTCCATGGCAAAGAAATCATAGGACCATCGATTCCTTGCGACTTCCACCGGTGGGAAGTCACGGCTTGCTCTGGTCGGTAAGCCCATGAGGAAGTCCGCATAAGAGTAACCTGTGAAACGGTTAGAGAACGTCAGGCAGCCGAACAGACAACCTCCCGCCCCGAAATCGTCCCACTCGGACCGGAGGACATTCACCCCAAACTTTGCATTATGACGGCCCTTAAACCAGCTTACATGCTCCTGGAACTCTTCTGTATGCGTGCGATAACCTTTTTTCCTCCATGGGTACTGATACAAACCAGTAAGACTCGGATTGGTAAACGTGATATTCAAAATGCCATTTATGTCCGGCAGGTTCGGCGCGAGCCCAACAAGGCCGAACTCTTTTACCATCTCGAGACCGTGCTGGGTACTACCCTTGCTGAGATCGTAGTTGATAGGGTTGTTATTCAGCCCCAAACCCCACCGGAATTCGCTGATGAGATTCGGCCGGAACGTCCGCGTATACGAAACAGTAGCCGCCCGGTCGTCCCTCTGCTGCCAGCGCGTACCAATAGTGGGAAGATTGCCTTCCCACGGCCGGTTGTACAGTCGGCTCCACGTAAAACGGCCAAAAATCTGGTTTCTCTCCGTAAACTTGTGATCGATACGAGTGGTCCAGTAAGTCGAAGGATCGTAAGGCCGAATTTTCATCTCCCGGTAGTTCTGGCTATGTAAGTTTACTAGATCTCCATAATTCGGCAGAGGGAAAAACTTATCCTGAATGGCCTTGGCCGTCGGGTTGGGCGTGAATTTGTTGTTCGGAATGGGTTGTCCAGTGGTTGGATCCGTGAGAATAATAGGCGTCGGCAAATTCAGCAAACTGGAAAAATCTCCGTTACGCCAGGCCGCCGGCGCTACTGTGGGGGTAAGATTCTGTAATACTGCGCTTCCACGCGCCGTCTCATAAGAGAAGAAAAAGAAACTCTTGTTTTTCCCGTTATAAATCTTGGGTAAATAGATCGGGCCCCCGATCGAGCCACCGGGCTGATGATTCACTGAACGGCTCACGCCTGAGGCAAATGGATCCCTTGTTCGGAACAAGGGGCTGCTGTAGTAGTCGAAGACCGACCCGTGCAGGTTGTTGGTGCCAGATTTGGATATAATCGTCACCTGGCCGATCGAGCCGAATTCGGCAGAATTGTTCGCCAAATCAATCTTGACTTCCTGAAACGACTCGATGTAGTTGGCAAGCGGCCCTGTTTGCGTGTTGTCAACGCCATCGGAAAATGTCGTCCCGTCAATGGCCCAGTTCTCCTGGTTGACGAGGCTGCCCCCGAAGCGAATAACACTGCTATTTGCCTGCTGTTGCAGTCCGGGCGCGAGGGCAAGGTACGCCCAAAGCCCTCGGGTGTTTAACGGCAAGGTGTTTAAAACTGTGGAGTTTTTTAAGTTGCTGATGCGGGAAGTTTCGGTTTCAATCAGTGTGGCGCCACCTTCAACCTCTACCGCCGTAGTCACAGCCCCGACTTCCAATTTGATATCCACACGTCGTACGTCGCGCGCCACAAGGCCAACGTCTCTGACGACAACCTCCTTAAACCCTGGGGCAACTGCTTGTACGGAGTATGTCCCCTGGTTTAATTGAGCGATTGTATAAATGCCGGCTTCGTTGGACTTTGTGGTTGTTTTGATTCCGGTTTCCATATTGGTCGCCGTCACCGTGGCGTTCGGCACCACGGCGCCGGTTGGATCAGTGATGGTACCCGTAATCGTAGCGAAAATTGTTTGGGCATAAACTGCTCCCGCCAAAGCTAGCAGGATCGCAAGGCCCACCAGTAAACAACACGTGTTTGTTCTGATCTTCAACTTAGTCATTGATGGTTACCTCTAAGCCTGATAATATTGTGCGCCAGGGCGAGATATGCGTCAATGAATTTTTGAGAGGAAAAACAATGAAATCGTCTTTATCACCAACCTGTCGCTTTGATCGTGTTTTGAACAGCCTAAGAAGGAAAAAGGTTGCCCGGAACGGTTTACTTGTATTAACACTGGTTAATTTTTTGGTCTTATTAACAAGCCTCCATGCCGCCCCTATAGCCTTGAATTCTCCCGCTCCGCGATTCGACGCTTGGCGAGTGATCGGACCGGGTGGCGGGGGCGCACAGTTTTATCCCACTATCAGCCCCCACGATCCGAAGATCGTTCTCATACGTTGCGACATGACCGGTGCTTACATTACCCGTGACGGAGGCGAGTCGTGGCGAATGTTCAATCTCCGCGGTACAGTCCGGTTCTTTGCCTTCGATCTCGTCAACCCGAGAATCATTTACGCAGCAACAGACGGCCTCTATCAAAGTACAGACAGCGGCCGGTTGTGGCGGCTGGTGTTTCCTCAACCTGCAACCGTCGTGCGCGTTTCCATGCTGGATGACCACGCGAGCGAAAGCATAGTAACAACCGATGGAATAACCCGCCAGCCCATCGCTCTGGGGGTCGATCCAGCCAACTCACAGATGCTTTACCTTGCAGTTTCCGAGAACAAAGAACCTTTTTTATATCTTTCTAAAGACGGCGGAAAATCATGGCAGAAGTCTGTTGGGCTCCCCGGCGGCGCGAGGATAATCTGCATTGATCCGCGTTCTCCCAAAACTGACCGCACGATTTACGTAATCGGGGATAACGCGGTCTCAGTTCGGCAGCACGGCATCTGGACGCGGCACCCTTCCCCAGAAGGCACCGATGTTTTTACCGATGCGAGTGCGGGATTTTCACCATCTGGAGATCTTGTGGTTTACGTTTTGACTCGCGCTGGATTGTATGTCTCTGTTGACGGCGGGAAAAGCTGGCGCCGGTGCAACCTTGCCGTTCTTTCATCAGGCTCGTCGAGTCCGCGATTGAGTTCTGTCGCCTGCTCTTTTTCCAGCCCGGAGGTTGCTTATCTCTCTTACAGTAATCCAACGTCTTTGACCAAAGCTCGGTTCTTTGGAGTGGCTAAGACTGTTAACACAGGCGAAAGCTGGGAGCTTGTCTGGAAGGAGGGCGAACAAAGCGCGCCCAATATACATGACGTTTGGCTCAGCGAGCGCTTCGGTCCCGGCTGGGCAGGCAATCCTATTTCCGTTGGTGTGGCGCCCACCAATCCCAACATTTGTTACGGTACCGACTCCGGGCGGACTATGCGAACCACCGACGGGGGTCGGAATTGGTACGGAGTATATTCCAAAAAGCTTCCCGATGGCAGCTATTCCACCACAGGCATTGACGTTACCACTTGCTATGGCGTTCACTTCGATCCTTTTGATAAAAATCGCATCTTCATCTCTTACACGGACATAGGATTGTTTGCCAGCGGCAACGGTGGTGCCGGGTGGAAGAGCGCCACCATTGGTGTTCCGCGGCCGTGGGTGAATACGACCTACTGGATAGAGTTCGATCCTCAGGTCAAAGGCCGCGTCTGGGGAGTGATGACTGGCATCCACGATCTCCCGCGACCGAAGATGTGGCGGCGGGGCGGTACGGCCCGGTACAACGGAGGAGTTTGCATCAGTGATGACAGCGGAAGAACGTGGCGTGTGGCTAGCGATAGCTTGCCACCGACGGCAGCCACTCACATTTTGCTCGACCCGGCAAGTTCGCCACAAGCCAGGACATTGTATATCACCGGGTTCGGCCGGGGTGTTTTCAAGTCCACTGACGGAGGAAAGACCTGGGCTTTAAAGAACAGAGGCATAGAAGGGAAAGAACCCCTCGCGTGGCGTCTTGCTCGGGACCCACAAGGGGTACTGTATTTAGTGGTGGCTCGCCGCAGCGAGGATGGCAGTTATGGCAATGCCGACGACGGAGCATTGTACCAATCCTTTGATGGCGCAGAGACCTGGACCAGCCTCCCCTTACCCCAGGGCGTCAACGGGCCTAATGGGATTGCGATCGATCCTCAGGATCCCATGCGCCTGTATCTAGCCGTTTGGCGCCGGGCGATCCCTGATGAAGACGGGGGTGGGGGCATCTACCTTGCTACGGACAGTGGCAAATCTTGGCACAGGGTTTTGTCAAAAGATCAGCACGTCTACGATGTGACCATTGACCTGCGCAATCCACGTATTCTTTACGCCTCTGGTTTTGAATCTTCAGCCTGGCGCTCTACAGATCGCGGGGAAACGTGGACGCGTATCAAGGGTTACAACTTTAAGTGGGGTCACCGTGTGATTCCGGATCCCTATAACTCCAAAATGATCTACATCACTACCTTTGGCGGCAGCGTCTGGTACGGTCCCGCTGAGGGGGACCCGAGAGCGCTCGAAGACATCGTAACTCCTCAGCTCGCTCCGGGCCGGTAAGTTTTACTCGTAGCGCAAGGCGACCACTGGATCGAGCCGCGCAGCTTTAATGGCTGGCCAGACTCCAAAAAACAAACCGACACTGACGGAGACGGCCAATCCGAGTAGCGCAGCCCAGATGGGGACGGCTGTCGGCAAAGTGGGAAATATGTAACGGGACAGGGTGGAAACTGCCCAACCGAAGATGATTCCCATGCCGCCCCCAAAACCCGTAAGGACGACCGCTTCGGTAAGGAACTGGGCGACGATGTCGCTACGCCGTGCTCCAACGGCCTTCCGAATCCCTATTTCCCTGGTACGCTCGGTCACCGACACCAACATAATGTTCATTACCCCAATCCCTCCTACCAGCAGACCGATGGAACTCAGAATCATCATCACCAGGGCTACCATGGACGTAATGCGATGAAAATCCTCTAGCATCTGGTCGCCGGTTGAAATCCAAAAATCGTCGGGCTTGTTATAAGGAACCCGGCGTAGCTGGCGCAAAACAGCGCGAGTCTCATCCAGCGCCGCTGCGAGCCGCCCGTGCCGGGCGACAACCACCAGCATGTGTTCTTTCGCGTTGGGAAACATCTTGCGCATGGTCAGATAGGGAACCAGAAACCTTGTGTCCTCCTGCCCAGGGAAAGAAGCGGCCGGGCGCATTAGCACACCCACAATCGCAAACGACCGGCCGTTAACTTCAATCCATTTGCCGATCGGGTCAGTACGTGGAAACCATGCTTTCTGGACATCTTCGCCGATAACAATCACCGGCCGTTTCTGGCGCCCTTCCATATCTGTAAAAAAGCGGCCAAACTTCATTCTTTCCGATCCGCCTGCGACATAGCTTTCAGAGGTACCGGCAAAATCGATTTGAAACATCTCATCGCCTTTGTAGCGCGCCCGGTCGATACCGCCGCCAAAGACATTTGGGCTGAACAGGTAAGGCGCCACATGAGCTACCGACGGACAACGCTCGGCTATTGCCTGGCCTTGCTCCCAGGTCAACGGCTTTCGCATCCACTCCTCGCGGGTGATTCTACCGCGAAAACCGAGGTTGAACTTAAAAACAAAAGCGGTTTCCGGACCGAAACTTCGGGTAATGTTTGTCACAGCTGTATCTACGCCTGTGATGATCGATCCGACGGCCATCACTGTGCCTGTGCCAATAATCACTCCAAGCACGGTGAGCACACTGCGAAGTTTATGTTCTCGAATGGTCGTCATGGCCATTTGAGCAGCGGAAAGAATTTCCTTCCAGCTCATTGCTCAGCTCTCAGCGCGATAATGGGATCCAACGTGGATGCCCGCTTGGCCGGATAGATCCCAAAAAACAAACCTACCATCCCAGAAAGTCCCACTCCGATAATTACGGCGGCCGGGGGAATGGCCATGGGGATTGGGGTAAAGTTACGCACAATCACTGCCACCACCCATGCGACCAACACCCCAAACAAACCGCCTGTGGCAGAGAGCACGGATGATTCCACCAAGAATTGATTCAGAATATCCCGGCGGGTCGCGCCGACGCTCTTACGAATTCCGATTTCGTGTGTCCTTTCAGTGACCGCAGCGAGCATAATATTCATGATCACCACGCCGCCGACCACCATGAAGACTGATACGACGGCAACTGCTGTGGTGGCAATTATGCCCGTCAATTGATCCCAGGCGGCAACCAGCGAATCGGATCCAAACATTCCGAAATTGTCATCCTCTCCCGGTCGAAGACGGCGGAACGAACGGAGCAATACCCTCACCTCATCCATTGCCTGATTCAAGTGCGCCCTGTCTACCGCCAGCGCATTAAAACCGATCCCTGTGCGTGACCCATACATTTTGAAATAGGTCTGGATGGGGATATTTACGAAGTTGTCGCGCGATTGGCCGAAAACCGATCCCTGTGCTTTGGCGACACCTACGATCTGAAAAGGACGCCCGTCCAGATAGATCGTCTTTCCCACGGGATCCGCATTAGCAAAAAAGCGGTCCCTGATATCGTTACCGATAAAGGCAACGGGCAGCCGCCGACGATCCTCTATTTCCGTCAGAAACCGGCCAGCCGCTGTTTGGATGTTCGTGATTACTGCCACGTTGGCGGTAACGCCTCTGAGAGATACCCCGTCTGTAGAATCGCTTTTGTAATGCACCGATACCCCGCGCGCTGCTTCCATGCCAAACTCCCGAAGCAAGGTTACATGGCTCTTGATGAACTCAAATTCCTCTACGCTGAGCTCGGGGTTTCGGCGGCGCATTTCTAAATATTTCTTGGGATCCCAGTGTCCTATCATCGCCATACGGCGGACGCGGAACCCATCCGCTCCCATGTCCGAGACCTGGTTGGCGATGTACAGGTCCATGCCACGAATCACCGACATGACGGCGATCAGAGTGGTCGTTGCTAGGATGATGCCCAGCAATGTGAGAAAGCTGCGCAGTTTATTAGACCGCAACGAAGAGACCGCGACCGAAGCAGCCTCCCGAAATGGAGCGCCGGACCGCATGGGAACTATAGACCTGACGCAGGCGTGCGAACATTTGTTCCGCAATACACGCCTGTTGTCAACGCCAGACTTCCGTCAAGGTAGAAAGATTGAAGTCCGCCTCGGCACGAACTTCCACATTGGAGGCGTTTGCGTAAATCCGCTGCACGTGAGAGGGCTCGAGCGTGGCGCCGTCCGCGCCTATGGATCCAGCAAGGATGATCTTCCGCGGCGCAATCAACGCCGCTACTTCTGGCAAATCCGTGTGATTCAGCAGCCCAGGAACAAAATTTCCAAAAGGATAGGAATAGTTCTCCGTGTCTACGATGCTTTGAAACGATACAAGCGGTCCGGCAAGATATAGTTGGTCGATACTGCTGTCCAAAGCCGCGGCAAACAGCGCCGGAACCGTCAAGTGTCCCACGGCAGCCACAGTGAGCTTGTGTTCTTTTAACGCAGGATATGTGCGGAGCGCTGAGACGACTGCCAGGATATCGGTCACGCGTTGTCCGAGCAAGGGCTTCCCGAAAACCAGCGAGGACCAAGCGTAATTTTCCTCATTATTATGAGTCCGCGCATACCGCGGAGATTTCCTCCCGAATTCGGGCCATAGGTCGCCTATGCCGCGCACATCGATTGCGCACACCGGAAAACCTTGAGCTGCAAGTGATGGATAAAGGGCGCCTTCACTCCATCGGACGTTGCGACCTGCGGGCTCAACAATCAGCAGCAACGGTTTGGAAACATCCCGGCCTTTGGGAATGAAAAGCCACCCGGGAACCCAAACCTGCGGCGCACTGGGAACCTCTATGGCGGCAATCTCACAACCCATCGCGGGAACGCGTTTCAGGACCTTTAGCGCCGGTGGCGAAGAGAATTTAGCTACTTGCAGAAGACGATCAATTGCCACAGGTTTCTTCGCTGCCTTCCGCACTTTGTTAAGAGTGAACGGCGTGTAGCCGTGAAAAGATCGGATCAGACTCCCGGATTCGCTGACCCAAAGCGTACGGTCGTCTTCCGGAGCCGTGGGCGGTTCGGTGTCAATGCGGTTCCGTTCGCCCTTCAACCAGCGAGCGAACCAGTTGTAGACCAGAAGCCGCATATCTAAACCCAGTGAATGGGGCAACGGCGTTCCCGCCCAAGCGAGATGGTCTGAGGCTCCTAGAACCTCATAAACCTTTTTCAGTTTTCCGAACTCTTCCCACCCGTTTTCGATGTATTGAGATGAGTAGGTACCAAAAAAGTCTTTGTCGCTGACGGCGACCAACAGCGGTTTGGGCGCCATGGGATAGAGAAGATCCCAGCGGTCAAAGCCAACTGGCCCGGAGCCGATGAAGTTTTGCTCAGCGTCGTCTGTACTCCCAGGCGGGTTGAAATTGGCGCAGGCCATATTTTCCGTGTTGCCGCTGCACACGACAGCCGCAGCGAGCCGGTCATCCGCGCAAGCCAGTAACATGGTTAAGGTTCCGCCTCCGGATTGCCCCGTGGAGGCTAAGCGTTTGGGGTCGACCAAAGGATGAGAAGACAACAGATCAAGACTACGGATGGCATCCCAGACTTGAAGGCGGCTACTGGTATCTCCGTAAAGCAGCATTTGCTTCCCGGGTACGGTATGCTCGTCGTCAGATGACGCCAGTCTCGTCCTGGTTCCACTGGCATCAGGATAGTACACCCTTTCGCCTTGGCCCATAGGATCGAAAGCCAGGACTAAGTAACCCAAACGCGCCAACGCCTGACAGCAGCGCTGGTAGGCGCCGCCCGCTTTTCCATTCAACGTATGCCCCATCTGAAACAATACGCCCGGAAATGGAGGCTTCCCGGTAGTGGGGATGTAGAGGTTTGCCCCGATGTAAAAATCCGGCCTACTTTCGTACAGGATTTTTTCCACCCGGTAGCCGGTTCGTTCAAACGACCCAACTGTACGGGCGTTCAACGGGGTGCGTTCGGGCATTCCTCCTATGAGTTTCCAGAAAGTTTCACGCGCCCAACGCTGTCTTGTGTGGATTGCCGCTGGGGTTGTTAGCTTGGCGAGTTCGGCATTCCTGCGGCGGTAGGCCGCAGCTGCAAGAGATCGCAGGTAATTGGGTAAACAGCGGGAATATTCACGGTAAGCGACCCCAGGATATACAGCCTGGGGCAATCCAGGCGTCTTTGCCGCTGCACCGGCGGCGGCCACGGAGAAGAATTGTCGTCTGGTCACAGGTAAGAAGTATATCCTGATCGCGGCCAGCGCCGCGAGGGATATCGGGATTGCTCTCAAAATACTCGCTTATTTCCCCGATGGGTACCCGTACAAACCGCGGGACCGTACATATTCGAACACTTGCTCGGGCAGTTCTTCGGCTTTTTCCCCTCGGGCGAGCTTGGCCCTGATTTCAGAAGAGGAAATCGGAAGCGCAAGCGTATCCAGTCGGTGAACGATGGCTCCTGGGGGAACAGTGTATTTATGTCCCGGGCGTGTCACTACTATGAAATGCACGGCTTTCACGACATCGGGCCAGCGATACCAGGACTGAATTTCTGAGAAAGCATCGGCCCCAATCAAAAAATATACTGTCCCTTCTGCCCCTACCAACGCGCGAACCTTTTCCACTGTGTAAATGGAATAACTCTTTTCATGCTCTTCTTCCAGTCGCGATGGAACGAAGCCCATCTCACCTTTGCAGGCTAGTTCTACCATCCGATAGCGGTCTTCATAATCCGCGCAAATGTGGCCTGCCTTATGCGGGGGATTGGCAGCTACTACAAAGAGGATGCTCGACAGGCCGAACTGCGTCATAGCCTCCCGCGCGACGGTCAGGTGTGCTTTGTGAATGGGATCGAACGTGCCTCCAAAAATCGCAACCCGCATGTTCTATACATTCCTCCAGGCCGTGGATACACGGCGCAGTCATTTTTATCTTTTCCTTTTATGCAATCTCATTTGTCATGCATCCTGCGGGCGGCCTGGGTAGCCAGTTCATCCGCACGGTTATTATCTTCATGTGACGCGTGACCTTTCGTCCAAAACCAATGTGTCTTGTGGCGGGCTATCAGACCGTCCAGGCGCTGCCACAAGTCCTGGTTCTTTACAGGTTGTCTATTCGCGGTTCTCCAGCCATTCTGTTTCCATTCGTGGATCCATTGGGTGATACCATTCCGCAAGTACTGCGAGTCGGTGACTATTTCCACCTCGCACGGTTCTTTGAGCACTTCTAATCCCCGCACGGCTGCTGTCAGCTCCATGCGATTGTTCGTGGTGTAAGGCTCTGATCCAGAAAGCTCGCACTTATGAGTTTTGTAACGCAGGATGCACGCCCAGCCACCAGGGCCAGGGTTCCCAAGACACGCCCCGTCGGTAATAAGCTGTACCTTCTTCATTTCGCGGTCACACGTGGCAGGAATTCATTCCAAGCGCGAAAAACTGTTCCATGTTTGTAAGAATTCCGGCCTCGTCGCGAGCCTGGTGGATTGCGGCGCGCAGGCGGGCTCCATTTCGAACGCCGTGGCTGAAAAACGTGGCAAATTGTTTCATCTTACCCAAACAGTCAGGTTCTGCACGATCCAGTAACATCCGGTAGTAGGCACGCATCATTTCGTAGCGGTCTCTGTCAACTGGGATATCATAGCGACCTGTGGCAATGTATTGGGTGATCTGGCGGAAAATCCAAGGGTTTGACGTTGCCGCGCGGCCGATCATCACTGCATCACAGCCAGTCTGTTCCACCATGCGGACCGCGTCTTCAGGAGTCACGATATCGCCATTACCAATTACGGGAATGCGCACAGCCGCTTTTACCTCAGCGATCCTGCTCCAGTCGGCTATGCCAGCATAGCCCTGCTCGCGAGTGCGTGGGTGCAAAGTCACCGCCTGGACACCGCAATCTTCCGCCATGCGCGCCAACTGTACAGTGACGAGCTCTTGATCATTCCAGCCCGCACGGTACTTCACCGTCAGCGGTATGGAAATAGCCGAGCGCACGGCTCGCATCAGACGCCCCACCAACGGCAGGTCGCGCAAAAGGCCTGACCCACCGTTGCAACGCACCACCTTTCGTACTGGGCAACCAAAATTCAGATCGACTGCATCGAAGCCTAAGTCCTGACAGACGCGTGCAGCATCAGCCATTACCACAGGATCGGCGCCGAACAACTGTGCCGAAATGGGATGTTCATCCGCATGAAAAGCCAGATAATTCGTCGTCCGGGTTGGCTTCCGGCTGCGGAAAGACCCAAGGATGCCGTGGGAGCTGATGAACTCAGTCATGACCAGGCCGCATCCACCTAGTGCCCGGATGAGCTTCCTGAACATTATATCGGTTACGCCTGCCATGGGCGCCAGCACGGTCGCCGGAGAGATCTCCAGACTGCCTATCTGTAACACCGGTGGAAAGCTCCGCATCCCACTGACATTGTAGCTGTTACGGCATTGCAACGAAAACAGGCGCAGCGACGTCTTCAGAATGTCTCATAATAGAGGCGTCAGGAGGTGAGGACTATGAAATACGTTCAAGTGGCTATTCTGATCGTTCTAATTGCAGTTGGCGTGTTGCTTTTTATGGTCTGGAGAGGGCAACATGCTCAACAAATCCCGGTTGCGCAAACAGCCGGCCAGCCCGTGACTGGACCAGCCCCTACAACTGCTCCTGAACCCTCGCCTCAACCTGTAGCAAGCGAGAAACCAACAGCGTCGGTACAGTCTTCGGGGCATTGGAAACCCGCAACCAAGCGCCCCACAAAACAAGAAGTTACTCAAGCGCATCCAGGTACGGTTACCCAGACACAAGAGACGCCCCTCCCTGCCCCGACTACACCCCCCATGGCGTCAGCTCAAACTTCAAGTTCGACTGGGGAACAGAAGCAACCGCCCCTCACTCCTGAACCCCCATCACGTCCCCGTACAGTCACGCTTGATGCGGGAAGTCTTATTTCTGTGCGACTTAACGAGACTTTATCAACGGATAAACTGAAACCCGGCGACACATTTACGGCCACTTTAGATCGCCCTTTGGTGGTGAACAACCTCGTCATCGCCGAGCGCGGAGCCCGCGTCCAAGGGCGGGTCATCGAAGCACAGCAAGCAGGACGCGTAAAAGGTGTCGCTGAGCTGGCGATCCATCTGGTCCAGATCCACACTAGCGACGGACAGGATGTGGCTATCCAAACGGATGCCTTTCATAAAGCCGGGCCCACTAGCACAAAACAGGATGCTGCCAAGATCGGCGCCGGGGCTGCCGTAGGAGCCATTATTGGAGCAATCGCAGGAGGCGGCAAAGGAGCGGGGGTGGGAGCGGCCGCCGGCGGAGCAGCAGGCACCGGCACGGTCCTGGCAACCCGCGGAAAACCGGCAGTGTTGCCGGCGGAGACCAGGATCGATTTTCGCTTGAGTGCTCCAGTTACCATCACGGAACGAACAAACTGAAGTATCCCTTTTTGCGCTGCGCGACGTACAATCAAAGCGGCGCGCGTAATACACCTTGGAGAGAGACGCTATGAGGCGAACGGCCTGTGCGACACAGGGCCGTATTCAACCTGCCACAAGGCATGATGGTTCCATGCAATTATACGAAACAAGTGTCCTACAGGAGTTCGTGAGGCCGGAACCATCAGGTGAGCGTACTCTAACGGTCCTTATACCCGCAGCTCTCCAAGATAATCGGACAAGCAGCCGAATAAAAACGGCTCAGGATGAATCCGGAAGGGGTGTCCGCAAATGTCAGACCCGCTATATCTTTCCTATTGGCTACGTGGTTTTTCCCCGCACAATATGCTGCGGCATTTTGAGAAGCTGCTTTTGAACTTCCCCTTTTCCACGATTTCCCCGCGTGGCCCTTTGCTACGCATTTATGCGCTCGCTTACACCGAGCCTCCCTTGACCGAACGCGTCTTCGACTGGGACGCTGAAGTAAGTTCTGTCATTGAGCTGGCCCATGAATTTGAAAATCCTGATTGTGCATTTTTGCTCGATGCTTACTGGGATCTGTGGAAGCACGAAGGCAATTGGCGGTTGACTCCATGTCCTGTGACTTTGATTTGCTTCGGCCCGGAGTTTGAGAACGAGACGGGCGATCACCTTAGGGTAGAAATTCAGAACGAGGATGACTTTTTGCCGCGACCTGCAATTCCCGGTAGTCCTTCCAAAATTCAATCTAATATTAAAGGTCTGCTGCGTCTGGCGCACGACCTCGATGACCGGCTACCGGTCGAACAGCGAAAGTTGTGGTCCGAATCTGGGGAAAACTTTGCTGCGAAGCTTCAGGCTGCGCTTGCTCTGGAAGAATAGCAGGCTCGAACCAAATGCGTATCCCGCCAGAATCACTCTAATACAATCGCTTGTCTGCCTTACGCTTGTAGGCCGGTGCGCTCCGCGGGCGATTGTTTTGCTACAAAAGAAGACATGAATAGCGCCGGCATGAGATCTCTGCCTGAAGTGCACGGTAGCGTAAAAACTTCACAATTGTCGTTATGGCGTCGTATGTTTGCCTTCGCGGGGCCGGCTTACCTTGTAAGCGTTGGTTACATGGACCCCGGAAACTGGGCCACCGATTTAGAAGGCGGGGCAAGATTTGGCTACCGGCTGCTGTGGGTCCTCGTCCTGTCCAACGGCTTGGCAATTTTGCTCCAGACGCTTAGTGCGAGGTTGGGGATTGTGCGCAACCTTGACCTTGCCCAGGCTTGCCGGGAAACGTACCCGCAGTTTCTTAATTACCTGCTCTGGTTTCTTTGTGAAATTGCAATCGCTGCCTGTGACCTTGCCGAAGTGTTGGGTGCTGCCATCGCGTTAAACCTGCTGTTTCACATCCCGCTGCTCGCCGCTGTGTTATTAACGGTTCTGGATACCCTGACTGTATTGTGGCTGACGAGGTTTGGCATACGGATTGTGGAAGCACTGGTATTGTCGCTAATAACGGTGATCGCCGTATGTTTTGCGATCGAGATCATACTCGCACGACCTGCAGCCGCAGAAGTCTTCCCAGGGCTGATTCCCAGCTTGGACCGGGACAGCTTGTATGTGGCTATCGGTATTTTGGGCGCCACAGTCATGCCCCACAACCTGTACCTTCATTCGGCGTTGGTGCAGACACGGTATATTGAGCCCAACGAAGAGGCTAAACGGGCCGCATGCCGCTTCAATTTAATGGATTCGGTAATCGCATTAAACGGAGCGCTGCTTGTCAATGCCGCCATTCTTGTTATGGCCGGAGCCGTGTTTTACAAACACGGGGTGGTGGTCACGGAAATCCAGCAGGCGCACTTACTGCTGGCGCCGCTGCTTGGCGCAAGCATGGCAAGCGTCTTGTTTGCGGTTGCCTTGCTGTGCTCTGGACAATCCTCTACCCTCACGGGCACCATGGCCGGCCAGGTCGTCATGGAAGGATTTATCAATGTGAGGATGCGGCCCTGGCTGCGCCGGTTCATTACCCGGGCAGCAGCCGTTGTTCCGACCGTGCTGGTCATTCTGATCACTGGTGACCGGGGAGTATATCAGTTGCTGATTTTCAGCCAGGTAATTTTGAGCCTTCAGCTTCCTTTTGCCGTCATTCCACTAATACACTTCACCAGCGACAAAACGAAAATGGGGTCCTTCGCTAATAAGAGTTGGGTAAAAGTTCTGGCATGGTCTTCAGCAGCGCTCATCGTAGGCCTGAATCTGAAACTCGTGGCGGATGTTATAGGAGACTGGCTGGCAGCATCCGGGCCCAAGCGGTGGCTGGTAGAATTGTTGCTCATTCCACTGGTTGTTTTGTTGCTAGCGGTACTTGTTTGGGTGACTTTTGAACCTGCCCTTTCTAAATGGGCTCGCAAGATTGCAAGGCCCCCAGTATACAAACCTTTACCTACAGGCATCCCCCCGGCCCAGCCAGTGTATAGAAAGATCTTGGTTCCGCTGGATCATACCGTGAGGGATTTCGATGCAGTGGCGCACGCAGCGGCTATTGCGCGCATGTACGGGGCCAAGCTCTATTTGTTGCATATAGAGGAAGGAGTCACCAGCCAGATATACGGTTCATTGGCTTCCACAGATGAAGTCACCAAGGGTGTCCAGTATCTGGCCAAGATTGCCGCTTCATTGAAAGGGCAGTCGGTCGATGTGGAAGCAGTAGTTCTCCATTCGATGAATCCCAGGCAGGAGATTGTCCGGTACGCACGGGAATTGCAGCCGGACCTGCTGGTGATGGGTGCACACGGGCACAAAGGTTGGCAAGATATTGTTTTTGGCACGACCATCAACGCTGTACGGCATGAGCTGAATATTCCTCTGATGATCGTGCAGGGGCAAGCACGTTAGGAGGCCGCCACATTCTCGGCGGCAACTAGCGCGTCAAGCAAGCCCTCGATGGTGTAAACCGTGGCTTCCGCGGCGATCTCTATGCCATAACTTCTCGCCGTTGCTGATGTCACCGGGCCGATAGAAGCTACTCGAACCCCCTTCAGCGCATCCCGTCCGGCACATGCAACAAAATTTCTAACTGTGGACGAGCTTGTAAATGTCACCCAATGGGGCTTGCTATCGGAAGAAAAGATTTTCGCGGCGCGAGAGGCAGTATCCTCCGGAATTGCAGTGCGGTAAACCTCCACTACGTCGACGGAGGCGCCCCGAGCGGCAAGCTCTGTTGGAACAAGATCCCTGGCGACAGCCGCCCGCGGCAGCAAAATACGCTTTCCGCTCAGGTCATATTCCGCAAAGGCTTTTACCAAGCTTTCGGCGACGTACTGTTCTGGCATGACTTCCACCTTGAGGCCAAGCCTTTCGATCGCCTTCCGCGTAGCTGGACCGATGGCGCACAAACGGGTGCAAACCACCTGTTGATCGAAGCCCGCAAGCGCCAGCCTTTCCATAAAAAGCCGCACGCCGTTGACGCTGGTGAAGATGATCCAATCGTAGGAGGGAAGGCGTCTGATAGCGGCATCGAGCTGGCTATAATCCGAGGCAGGATGGATCTCGATGGTAGGCAATTCGATAACCTCGGCTCCCAGTGCGCGTAGCCTGGAAACAAGCGGCTCGGCTTGATCCCTGGCTCTGGTGACAACCACCCGGCGCCCTGCCAGAGAACTACGGGTAGCGCTGGGTGGAGCGCCGTCATAGACTCGTTCAAGAATCTCTCGAGCTCCTGCGGCAAGAAGCCTCCGGCCGAGTTCTTTTCCTAACCCGAGAGGATCTGAAGGATCTCCTTCCATACAGAGACGCACCACACGATGACCGTCAGGGGAGGCGACCAAAGCTGTGACTTTGAGTACTCCATTTTCCAAGCGTGCGTAAACCCCGATGGGCACTTGACATCCTCCGCCAAGAGAAGCCAAAACGGCGCGCTCCGCAGTTACGGCCACACGGCTTGGCAAATCATCTAGTGCGCGACAGATACGTTCCACTCTGTCGCCGCCCAAGCGCGTCTCGATGCCCAATGCCCCCTGTCCGACAGCTGGGCACATAGACTCAGGATTAAGTATTTCGGTCGCGCGACTGGCCATGCCCAGGCGCTTGAGGCCTGCGTAAGCTACTACGATGGCGTCATACAGTCCCAGGTCCAGTTTCCGTAAGCGTGTATCCAGGTTGCCGCGCAAAGGCTCAACGGCGAGATCCGGGCGCAGTGCACGAAGTTGCGCCATCCGGCGCAGAGAACTGGTCCCGACTTTAGCTCCCTGCGGCAAGTCGTTAAGGCGGCTCCCGATGATGGCGTCACGAGGGTCTTCTCTGGCAGGAATGGCCGCAATCCCCAAGCCCGCCGGCAAGCTCGTTGGCAGATCTTTCAAGCTATGTACAGCCAAATCGACCCGTCCATCCAAAAGAGCTTCTTCGATCTCCTTTGTAAAAAGTCCCTTAGCACCGATTTTCGCCAGCGGTGCGTCGGTGATCTTGTCACCAGTAGTTTTGATGATTTCAATCCGTGACCTCTCGCCAAGTTCGCCCAATTTGGCCTGTACCCAGCGGGCCTGCCACAGAGCTAAAGGAGAACCACGAGAACCGATAATGAGCATTATTCTTCTTCGTCCAAGCGAAAGATTCTGCGAATGACGTCAATCGTGTGCATGCCGTCGGACCGGCCTGCATGCTTCCGCAACTCCGCGATCGGAGCATGCGCGATTTTGCTCATAAGGCTGCGCGTGAGAACGGCCAGAGCTTCTTCCTGTTCGGGTGTTAGGGAGCCGAATTTCCCCCGCATTCTCGCCACCTCAGCGGCACGGAGTGCCTCCAGTTGTTGCTGGAGTTTGATAATCGTGGGAGCAACTTCGCGGGCTTTCAACCGAACGACCAGCCGTTCCACCTCGTGCGAGATGATCGCCTCTGCCTGAGACGCCTCCCTAACCCGCCCTTGCCGGTTCGCGTCTACAACTTTTTGGAGATCGTCGATGTCATAAAGGAAAACGTTGTCAAGATCATTGACCGCGGGCTCGATGTTACGCGGAACGGCAATGTCAATCAGGAACATCGGCCGGTTGCGGCGCGCTTCAATAACGCGCTTCATATCCTCCTTGCAGAGTATGTAGTGCGGCGCTCCGCTCGAGGCGATCACGATGTCCACTTCCGGAAGTTTGTCCACAAAAAGGTTGTATTGCACCGTGAAGCCTCCAAACAGGCTGGCAAGCTCTACGGCGCGATCATGCGTCCTGTTGGTGACAAAGATCTGCTGAGCCCCTGAACGGTGTAGGTAGCGCGCTGCTAGTTCAGACATTTTGCCCGCGCCTACCAGGAGAACCTTTCTGCCCGCCAAGGCGCCGAAAATCTCCTTGGCCAGCTCCACGGCGACGTAACCCACCGAGACTGCGTTTCTGCCGATGTCAGTCTCTGAGCGGACTCTCTTAGCTACAGCGAAGGCGCGTGTGAGTACGGTTTCCAAAAAGCCACTGACTGCTCCGTGGGTTTTGGCTTCCGCATACGCGGCTTTTAACTGTCCGAGAATCTGTGGTTCGCCAATAACCATTGAATCGAGGCTCGCGGCGACGCGGAAAATATGACGGATCGCTTCCCGGTCCTCATAGTGATAAAGGTGAGGTTGAATTTGCGAAAGATTGATTTGCTTGGCGTCGGCCAAAAAATTCATGACGGCTGCCTGTGGGTCACAGTCTTTATCCGTTGTAGCCATGATTTCGACCCGGTTGCAGGTAGACAAAATCACGGCTTCGCTCATCTCGGCTCGTCTGCGCAACTCGGCCAGAGCCGTGGGAAGCTGCCGCTGGTCGAAGGCCAATAATTCGCGTACTTCCACCGGAGCTGTTTTGTGGTTCACTCCTGTGACCGATAACCTCATCGGACAAGCATGCCGCGTAATCCGGCATGAGCAGCCCAAGTAAGGGCGGAAAATCCGACTACCGTGACCGCCATAAGCGCGGCCCTCCTACCCCTCCACCCTGCCGAAACGCGAAGAAAAACCATCACGAGATAGCAGGCCCAAGTGACTAGCGAAATGACGATCTTTGGCTCCCGGATCCATTGTGTTCCGGATTCGACGAAAGCCCATGTGCTGCCGGCGATAATGGATAAGGTAATCAGGACGAAACCTATTGCCATATAGCGAGAAATTAACTCATCCAAAGTGCCCAGAGGCGGCAGGTGGCTGAAGAATATTAGTGGTGTTTTCTTCTTTAAGTGGCGCTCTTGAGCAAGGTAAACCAGAGAAGCTGCGGCCATGAGAAGCAGAGCAGCATAACCAGACAAAACCAGAGCGATGTGCACAACCAGCCAAGCATCTCGCACTGTGGGACTGCTCCAGTGCGAACCAGGAGTTTGCAAGCTGCTAGCCAAGGCCATAACAAAAACCAGAGGAAACATGAACACGCCGAGGCTGGCAAACCGGTAGCGCCAGTAGACGATTAGAAACAACAACGCGAGCAAGAAAGCACAAAGGGATGCAGATTGCTGGAAGCCATTTAAAGGGACTTGTCCCAGCCAAAAGCCTTCTTCAACCAGCGAAACGGCGTGAACAATTACGCCTACCGAAAAAGTGGATAGCGCAAGGCGGAACCAGCGGGAACGCCGGCTGAGTATGGTAGCTATGGCATCCACAAGACCTACCAGGTACAAGGCCACACTCACCCGTAGCCAGATCATGCTCATCTCATGGAGCGACAGGAAGCACCTTCCAAACAAAGAACTTGGTACTCAGTATACCGCGAAGTCAACGGCTAGGCTGCCACCTGCGATAATTGGTACATGGAGGGATTTCTGAAGGGAAAAACGGCGGTTGTAACTGGAGCCACACGGGGCATAGGTCGCGCTGTGGCTGAGCGGCTGTTAAAAGAAGGGGCTCGCGTAGCCTTTTGCGCCAGATCGCCCGCGGCGGTGGAAAGAACCCAATCGGAACTTATGGCTCATTTCGGCAGGGGTGTGATCGGTGCTCCAGCCGACGTCTCTGATCCCTCCCAAGTCCAGCAGTTTTTCCGGTTTGTAGACGAGCGGTTCGGAGGACTGGATGCTCTGGTGAACAATGCCGGCATCGGGATATTTCAACCCGTAGGCGAGATGGATGTAGAGAGCTGGAAGCGCACGGTCGACACAAATTTAACGGGCGTTTTCCTATGCAGCCGGGAAGCGGTGCTGAGAATGCGCAACCGCGGCGGAGGATTTGTCATCAATATAGGTAGCCTGGCTGGCAGAAACGCTTTCGCAGGAGGGGCAGCCTACAACGCATCCAAGTTTGGGGTGGTGGGCTTTACTGAGGCCATGATGCTCGACCACCGGCATGATGACATTCGGGTTTGTTGCATCATGCCCGGAAGCGTTGCCACGGATTTTCAACCCGGATCACAGCCGGATGATTGGAAAATCGCTCCCGAAGATATCGCGGACATCGTCATAGACGTTCTTCGCCTGCCTGCCAGAACTCTCATCAGCCGTGTTGAGGTAAGGCCCTCCAAGCCACAGCGATGACTGGCAATGAAATTGCTGATGAGCAGTTCGGAGTGGGTGATCTGAGCTCGCTCGGGAAGCTAGGAGGCAGAATGGTTGGCGTGCAAATTCCGCTGGATCCCACGCGCACAGGACAGGAAGCCGAAGCGCTGGAGCGGGACCTGCGCCGGTTGATCGTCGGGCAGGACGAAGCCATCCAGCAAATAGTCAATGTGTATCAAGTGTACCTTGCTGGGCTCACCAGCCCGGATAAGCCGGTTGCTAATTTTCTGTTCTTAGGTCCGACCGGATCGGGTAAAACGCGCATCGTCGAAGTAATGGCGGAAAGTTTACTGGGAACGCCTAGGGCAGTCATCAAGATCGATTGTGCGGAATTTCAGCATAGTCACGAGATCGCCAAGCTAATCGGATCCCCGCCAGGCTATTTGGGTCACAGAGAGACCCACCCACTGCTCAGTCAGGAAATACTCAATCAGTGGCATAACGATAGAATCAAGCTGAGTTTTGTTCTTTTTGACGAAATCGAGAAGGCGAGCGATGCATTGTGGAATCTCCTGCTAGGCATTCTGGATAAGGGGATTCTGACACTCGGCGACAACCGCCGCGTCGACTTCTCAAGGACTATGATCTTCATGACTAGTAACCTGGGCGCTCACCAGATTAGTTCCATTTTGGGACCCAATTTAGGATTCACGGTTCGCGATACCGCCAGCGATTTGCCCTCAGTCGAAGACGAGGTCAAGATTTGGGACAAGATAGAGCGCGCGGGTATAGAGGCCGCACGGAAAAAGTTTACCCCGGAATTCATGAATAGACTTGACAAAATCGTCGTGTTCAGGCCTCTTGGAAACGCCGAGCTCCGAAAGATCCTGGATATTGAGTTGAGCTTGCTACAGCGACGGGTCTTTAATTCCATCGGCCCAAATTATTTTGCCTTCACGGCTTCGGAAGCAGCCAAAGAAGAACTCTTGCGCGAAGGTACAGACATAAAATATGGCGCACGCCACCTGAAACGCGCTATCGAACGGCTGGTTGTGCAGCCGATGTCGAACCTCATCGCCTCGGGACAGGTCCGCAGCGGCGACTGGATCCGGGTAGACTTTGACCAAGGGTCCGGGCGGATCACTTTCTTTAAAGAAGCGGAAAATTTGCCAGTACATCTGATGGAACAGATTACCGGTGTCACGATTCCCTCCATCTCAGATGTCGTGGCAAACACCATGCCTGCCGAGATGGCAAAAGTCACCAATGCACGGTCAAGCCGGCGAATCTAAGCACTGACCAGCGTGAAGAGGGTCGTTTTTTGGGTTCATGTTCGCGCTGCCAGGCCATTGCTGTATGGCTGTGGTCGATCTGGCGACCGCGTTGAGCGGCTTTACTGGGTTTGTGTGACGGTCCTCTAGCCTGTTACCCGAAAATTCTTTCGCAAAAATCCTTGCACAGGCTCCAGAGTTGTGATAAAGCATCGCCTAGGAGAAAAGTGATGCAACGTCCTGATGGAAGGCACTTCCTTTCGGTAGCGGCCGTTGGAATTGCTATAGCCACCGCCGCATGTGGACCTCCACCCCCCTCCAGCACTCCTGGAACCCCTGAGTTTTACTGGAAAGCGGCCCACGAGACCTTCGCCTCAGCCGATTACGACAAAACCAATCATAACCTGGAGCAGTTGATCGCCAAACCCAACGCGTTTTCCTCTCGCGCGCAGCCCTGGCGCCTAATTATCACGGCGGGGATGGTCCGCGGATATTCTGAGCTGGCGGATAACTTTGAATATGGGGCGCGGTCGAACAAGACGAACCCAACACCGTTTCGGACACAGATGTCTCTCTATCGCCAAATGGCAGGCCAGGCAGCATTACAATTTGCTGAAACCTTACTTGAATTTAACAAGCGCGACCGTTCCCAGCCCGTGCCTTTAGATTTCTCCTATCCGAGTGGCAGTAGCGCCAAAGTGCCAGAATTGACAAAGATCGCCAACGGGATCCCGGTTCAAGAGGCCGAAATCGCTTCCATCGAAAAACGTACTCTCCAGCGCGGTGTTTTGACCGTCACTTTTGACGCGGTTGGTGCGCCAAACGATGCTGCCAAAACACAGGCTTTGTTTAAAGCTGGTAATGTGCAGGTTCCCGTAGAGGTCTTCGACTTAGCGATAGCCAAAAATCTGTTTGAGTTTGCGAAACTTTTTGATGTTCAAAAGCTCGACCAGCCGCAGCGTGTAGAATTTTTCTGTAAGTTGGGCATGGATATGCTCAAAGGGCTGAAACCAAGTCCCGAAACCAAGAAACTATCTGCCGACTTTGAAAAACTTCTTAAAAGCGTTAAAAAACGCTAAAAAGCAGCCATCTCAGTCCAAAGACGGAGGGCGCCCTGGTTGTTGCCGAATGCGGAATGGCATGGGTGTTGTTAGGCAGTCAGGAACCCGTGCACCTGCGTAGTAGTTCAGACCGTACGTCCAACTGCGTTCGAGATTTTCGATACATGCCATGGCTGGAAGATGACCAACACGTTGCCACAACCAACGCGCAGAAGCCTCGCGGTCGAGCACCGGATAGCATTGAATCTTGATGTAGATCACTCCAAAAACTACCGCGAAGAGGACTAATGCCACAGCGCTGAGGCGGCGCCCCGCCTCTTCCCACAGCCAGATCACCGCTGCTAAAGCCAAGTACGTGATCGCGAAGAACCAATTCCATCCTAGGATCTGCGCGCGCCTAAGGCCGCCAGCTACCAGGATCCCTGGCAAAGACGCGGCGACCACCGGAACCAAAAGCAACAATAGGCATGCAGAAGCGAGCATGAGCCGGGCGTCGCGAACCTCATCTAGTGCAATCCCCGCCAAGGCGGCAGCCGCCGGCAGCAACGGCAGGACGTAACCGGGGAGTTTATTGATGGATACCGAGAAAAAAACCAACCCGAATATGACCCATACAAGCAAAAACCGGCGGCGCGTGTCATTGTAAAAGCTTTTTTGGAAAAGTGGAATGACAGTCGGAGTCCACGGAAATAATGCCGCGAAAAAGACCGGAACGTAAAACCAGAAGGGCTGGCTGTGAAGTAACGCTTGTGTCGTAAAGCGCTCCACATGGTGGCGGAAAAAAAACTCGTACAGAAACTCCCATCCGTTCCGCCACGCGCAAAGTAGGTACCACGGGGTAGCGGTCACAAAGAAAGCGAACGCCGGACCGGGCTGTAATAAGCTTCGCCACCGTTTACGGGAAAACCAAACAAACGGCATTACAAGCACAAGAGGAACAAGTCCTTTAGCCAGAACAGACATTCCCACCAGGAACCCAGCCACAGTCAAATAACGATGTTTCCCAGTACTCTGCCATCGCAAACCGCACAGCATAGCTAGGGAAAAAAAGGCAGCCATGGGCAAATCAGTCAGACCGAGCTGGCTGAAGGCCAGCCACATCGCGGAGGCGCCCAGAATGATGGATGCATAAAGAGCCGGTTTCCGCCCGAACTCCGCCTGTAAAAGCAAATAGTACGAGCACAAAAAAACGACACTCAGTAGGACCACCGGTAGCCGCGGTGCAAGATCCATGCCTAAGCCCGCCCGGTTGGCAGCAGCGATCATCCAGTACAAAAGTGCGGGCTTTTCAAACCACGGAGTCCCCCACAGCCGTGGTGTTACCCAATCCCCGGAAAGGGCCATCTCTCTGCCAACCGCCGCATATCGCGGTTCGTCGGGACCTAGAAGACCAACATCCGTTAGCCCGAAAAAATAAAGAAAAAACATGGCAGGGATAAGGGCGAGCCAACAACGTAGCGAGCGTGACACTTAACAAGTATACTGTCGCCAGCTCGAGAGAGCGCTCACAATCCCGGAAACACTCTTACCACCGTACAGTGGGACAGCGTACTGAAAAGCTATGATGAAAAGGTAAAGGTTGTGTCCTTGGTCGAAGCCAATACAGTGAACGGCAATAATCGGAGTGTTGTTCGCCTTGATCCCAATGACAACGTGGCCGTGGCTCTCAACCCTCTCGAGCCGGGCCGGAGTATCAGAGTCGGCGGGGTCGAGCTCGTTATCCGGGATTTTCTCCCTCCGGGACACAAAGTCGCATTGGAAACCGTTCCACAGGGAGGGGTTGTGCGACGTTATGGGGAAATGATTGGACGTGCCACCGAAGTGATCGAGCCGGGCAGACACGTTCATGTTCATAACCTGGCTTACGAGCGGCCTCCAGTAAATTACGAGTTCCCGGAACGCCAGATTTACCCGCCTAAACTTCCGGAGAACACTCCCACTTTCCTCGGATATCCCAGAAAAGACGGCCGGGCCGGTACGCGTAACTACATCGCTGTCGTGGCGCTGAGTAACTGTGCCGCGCACACGGTCGAATTGGTGGTCCGCAGTTTTGAAGGGACCCCTCTGCCTCCGGGCGTTGATGGCGTCGTGAGTTTCCCTCATCAGGATGGATGCGGCATGGCCGCAGGTCGGGACCTTGCTTTACTGCAGCGCACCCTGACAGGCATCATCGACCACCCCAATGTAGGAGCCGCTGTGATTATTGGGTTAGGTTGCGAAGTCAACCACATGGAGAACTATATTGGCGCTCATGCCGCCAGAAGCGAGCGTCTGGCCGCTTTGACACTACAGTCGAGTGGGGGGACCCTCTCCACGGTGAATGCAACCCGGCGTCGAATCTCCTTGTTCATTGAGGAGCTGGCATCTGAGCGCCGCCAGGTTGCGCCCGCGTCAAAGTTGGTGGTCGGACTGAAGTGTGGTGGTTCAGATTCTCTTTCAGGCATTACGGCCAATCCAGCACTTGGCTGCTGTTCGGACCTGCTGGTGCAGAACGGCGGAACGGTTATCCTTGCAGAAACTCCCGAAGTTGTTGGGGCGGAACATCTTCTTGTGCGCAAAGCGAAGAATAGACAGGTAGCGCAAAGGCTGCTTGAGCTGATTGAGTCATACAAAGGATACCTGGATCGCTTTGAGGCCGGATTCGACGACAACCCGTCTCCCGGGAACAAGGAAGGAGGACTTAGCAATATTGTCGAAAAGTCCCTGGGCGCTGTTGCGAAAGCCGGAAGTTCCCCACTCATGGATGCCATAGATTACGCAGAACGGCCTACCTGTGCCGGGTTCGTATTTATGAACACACCTGGCTACGATCCGGTTTCGGTAACCGGCCTTGCCGCAGGTGGAGCAAACCTGATCGTTTTTACCACCGGCAGAGGCAGCGCACTTGGTTTCCCTACTGTGCCTGTCCTCAAAGTCGCCAGTAACACCGCCACTTATGAGGCGATGCGCGACAACATGGATCTCAATGCCGGTGTTATTGCTGAGGGCACAAAAGATGTGGCGGAAATGGGAGGTACAATTTTCGACCTGTTGCTCGAAATTGCCTCCGGGCAACGAACCGCAAGTGAACGTCTTGGCCACGGGGAGTTTGCTCCCTGGAGGATCGGACCTGTACTCTGATTCTTGTGAGCTTAGGAGCTGAACGCATGCGCATTTCAGTGTGTATTTTGACGATGGCCCTTTACCCGTTCCTTCTTTTGACGGCGTGGGCGCAGCCCGCCTCTGCCCCCTCTGCAAAATCAGGACTGGATAAAGCTACGTTGGAGGCTTACATGCGGCATCTTTTTGCCTGGGGCCCACAAATTCAAGTCAAGGTGGGGGATCCAACTCCTTCCGAGTTGCCTGGCTTCTACGATGTCACCGTTTCAGCTTCCTCTGGCAACGCACACGTTGACCAACGCTTTTACATCTCCAAGGACGGTTACAAAATCGTTCAAGGTACTGTATACGACATCCGCCGCGATCCTTTTGCCTCACAAGCCGCCAAAGTGCGCCTAGAAGGTCCAAGGCTCGGACAGCCTGATGCACCGATCGTTCTGGTGGAGTTTTCCGACTTCGAATGCCCGTTTTGCAAAGATGAAGCCATGATGTTGCGGAGCAACTTGATGAAGGCTTACCCCAACCAGGTCCGCCTCTACTTTAAAGACCTGCCCCTTGACCAGATCCATCCCTGGGCTAGGATGGCGGCCATCGCCGGCCGCTGCATCTATAAACAGAACGCGGACGTTTTCTGGCTATACCATGATTGGATCTACGGACACCAAAGCGAAATCACTCCGCAAAACCTGAAAGCCAAGGTATTGGAGTTTGCCCAGGGCAAACCGATTGATCTCATGCAACTCAATCGCTGTTTGGAGACGCGGGCCACCGAGGAAGAAGTCGCCAAGTCTGTCGCGGAAGCTGAAGTGCTCCAGATTCACTCCACACCCACCATACTGCTGAATGGCCGGCCTCTGACGGGCCGCATGAGCTGGGAGCAGCTGCGTAGCCTCATCGATTTCGAAATTCAATACCAGAAGGCGAACGCAAGTGCAGCCTGTGCAAACGAAGGAAACGGGTGCGCAGTGAGATTGCAGACACCCGGTTCCGCTCCAGAGAAATAGCCGCTTATGAGTTCCCAGAAAGTACGAAAGTTCCTTATAGGGCTCTTTGCGGCCGTTGTGTGCCTGGCGGCGGAGATTAGCCCAGAGCAGTACTTGGCGCACATCAAATATCTTGCCTCTCCAGAACTGAAAGGACGAGCCTCCGGATCTCCGGAGCTCGATGAGGCCGCGCGATACATCGCTTGCCAGTTTCAACGCTTCGGGCTTCAGCCCGTGTGGAACGCTACTTATTACCAGCCGTTTTCGGTCACCATACGCGCACACCTTGGTCCGCGAAACCATATTGCCTATTCGGACGGAAGACAACACGTCGTCCTCAAGGTCGGCAAAGACTTCTTACCTTTCAATTTTTCTGGGAATGGCGACGTCACCAGACCTTTGGTTTTTGCCGGCTATGGCATCACCGCACCGGAGTACCGTTACGACGATTATGCGGGCGTGGATGTGAAAGACAAAGTCGTGTTGGTGTTGCGCCATGAACCGCAGGAGTTTGACGACCGCAGCCCCTTCGCGGGCCGAATTTATACGACGCACTCTCAATTACTCACCAAGGCCCTGAACGCTGAAGCTCATGGGGCACGCGCGGTTGTGTTCGTCAACGACATGAGCAACCACCGTGGAGAGCCGGATGAACTTGAACAATTCTCCGATGCGGTCGGCCCGGCGGGAGTAGGTATCCCTTTTGTGGCCGTAAAAGCGGAAATCGCCGAACGCTGGGTGGCCGCAGCCGGCAAAAATCTGGACACCCTGTGTGCAGCGATTGATCAGAGCCTGCATTCACAGTCTTTCGCTTTGCCGGGTTCAATCCGTTTGCATATCACCACCGACATAGAGCGAGAAACCAAATTCATTCCCAATGTGGTCGGTTTTATCCCTGGCCTGGCCAGCGAATACCTGATCATCGGCGCACATTACGACCATATCGGACTGGGTTACCAATTCTCGATGGCGCCAGAATTGGCGGGAACGGTGCATCCGGGAGCGGACGACAACGCTTCAGGAACCGCTGGAGTCATCGAATTGGCCCGGTGGTTCAGCAACCAGCCAAAGCTTCTTCGTGGCATCGTCTTCGTCGCTTTTGCTGGCGAGGAGGTTGGCCTGTTGGGCTCAAGCTACTACGTCAGCCATCCCCCATTACCACTTCGCGATGCCACAGTGATGATTAACCTGGACATGATAGGTCGCATTCGGGAAAGAAAGGTGTTTGTAGGAGACACGGGCACCTCGCCAGAATTTAAATCGATAATTGAGGATTTAAATCGTAAGTACATGTTTAACCTCGACTTTTCAGACACTGACGGGTACGGTTCCAGTGACCATTTCTCTTTCGTCCCCAAAAATATTCCAGTCCTGTCTTTTTTCTCAGGGTTGCACTCGGACTATCACCGCCCGGCAGATACTTGGGAAAAAATTACCCCGCGCGAAACAGCCCGCTTATTGGAACTGATTGGAGAAGTAAGCTACAGACTGGCCTCCGTGCCGCTGCGTCCAAGCTTTGCAGGGTGGCATACAACCACCACGGTCCCCTTGCAAGCTATTCCTTGATGGCACTAATTGTTTCTGCGAGTTCTGACGATTGCTTTCACAAAAATGGATTTATTTCCAGTCGACCCGCAATGCCAGTGGGAGATGCCTCCCCTTGTTTTGCATCCTTTCTCCGAGTCTTCGGCGACGGGCAGGCTTATCGATGGCGCCCGAGCCAGCCTTATATTGGACGGTTTTCTCCCCAATAATGCCTTTTCCGTTGAAGATTTAAGAAAGCAGCTTCTGGCGGGGCGATTCGATGAACTGCGGATGCTCTATTACATCGGAAAAGATTTGTTTCGCTGGATTGAACAGTGCGTCGAGATAGCACAGCGCGATGCCACACTCTGGCAGGCGGGCGTTCGAGCGCCCAGCTTTGCTGTCATGCTGGTGGATGATCCTCCAGAACTGGTGAGAAGAAAGCTTCAGCAGTGGGGGGTAGTCGACCATAAGAGCATCTTCTCGCGGGCCTTAGGGTTCAACGCCGTGTTTTCCGAGGCGCCTGCCTTGAACAGCTTCAAGGAGGAATTCATATTGGACCACGCGATATACGCTGATCGTCTGTTTCACTGTTGGCTGGAGATGGCTCCATTCACCCGGATTCGCGGGGAAAGCTTCCCGTTCAAGATCTTCGCATCCGGAGAGTACATTCAGCTGTTCGAGCAGTAGAGTTGAGGCGCACCCCTGTGCCGTAAAGTGCAATTGCTATAATTCTGAAGTGGTATTTCCTCGGCTTCTGTTGGTACGTCAGCAGTTTCCCGATCGGAGCATCAAAGATGTTCCCGCCACTGTCCGTAAGGAGTTGGCCGAAATTGACCTCGCTCGCAAGTTGAAACCCGGCGCACGCGTGGCGATCGCGGTTGGCAGCCGGGGCATCGGCAACCTATCTACCATTGTTCGCGGCGTGTGTGACTACTGGAAATCTCGTGGGATGAACCCGTTTATTGTTCCGGCCATGGGAAGTCACGGAGGCGGAACAGCCGACGGACAAGCACAGGTTTTGGCCCGCTTTGGCATCGATGAGTCCTCTATGGGATGCCCGATCCTCAGTTCTCTCGAAGTGGTTGAGCTGGGGACAACCGCCGAAGGAATCCAGACTTATCTCGACCGCCAGGCATTTGAAAGTGAAGGAGTGTTTCTGGTCAACCGGGTAAAGTGGCACACCGATTTTTCGGGGAAGCTCGAAAGCGGACTTTGCAAAATGATGACTATCGGGCTTGGCAAGCTCACCGGAGCCAAGCATTACCATACCTTTGGTTACCGGCTGGGGCTCGAGCGGGTCATCCACAGCGTAGCGCAAAAGGTGTTGAATTCCGGCAAGATTCTCGGCGGATTAGCCATTTTGGAAGACGCTAACCACAATACTGCTCAGCTTACGGTGGTCTCAGCCCAAGAAATGGTGCGCCGGGAAGAGGAGCTTTTAGCCTTAGCCAAATCCTGGATGGGGCGGATCCCTGTCGAGGACTTGGATATTCTGATCGTTGACGAAATGGGCAAGAACATTAGCGGGACAGGCATGGACACGAAGGTTATCAACCGCGGCATGCAAGGTGAGGTCAATCCCTGGCCGGGCGCCCCTCGCATTGAGCGGATCTTCGTTCGCAGCCTTAGCCCGTTATCTTATGGAAACGCGGTTGGGGTAGGACTGGCGGACATGGTCACTGACCGGCTGGTTGAAGCCATTGATTGGGTTCCCACTCGTCTGAATTCGCTGACCGCTTCCTCCATACGAGCAGTCCGCACGCCCATCCACTTTGCGAGTGACCGCGAGTGCCTGCAAGCGCTGGCTCTAACCGTTGGAAAACTGGATCCCTCGCAGCTCACTATTGGGCGTATCCGCAACACCCTGGAGTTGAACATACTACAGCTCAGCGAAAATCTTTTAGGCGAAGCTCAAGGCAACCCTTTACTTCAGATCCTGAGCGGTCCGCAGGAATGGCAATTTGACACTTCCGGAAACCTAAGAGAAATGTTGTGTTGAAAGGGTCCCTCCTGACACTTTCCGTAACACGAAGCGCCAGTGACCGCCAGTGAACACAGGCGGCCACTGGCTTCGTTCGTTGAGGAGTGAGAAATGTGTTAGCCCCCGCCAGCTACCAGGACGCTTTCGATCTTGCTGAAAATAGTGCTGATACTGGTAGAAACATTGGGCATGATTGCTCCCGCCGCCACAGCCACGAAGCCGGCCATTAAGGCATACTCGATCAAGTCCTGCCCGTTTGTGTCTTGCCAGAAAGCTCTCGTTTTGACCCATCGGATCCATTGTTTGGTGTGCATGCTTCCCTCCTGCCGTGTTGTGGTTGGCTGACAGCTTGAAAGTAGCATTGCCTGGAACACACAAAAATCGGCAAATAGACTGAAAGCGAACAGGAAAAGCGCTTAGAGGGCTATGGTGCGGTAACAATGTTTCGTAAGGGCACTAGTAGTCGACTATGGCGATCTAGGAACACATGAAATCTTCGGGATCGTCTTCCCGTTACAGGATCCCCATGCGGCGTGCGACTCGAGAAAGAATTTCAACCGCTTCGTCGAGCTGCTCGGCGGTATGCGCCGCCGTGACAATAGTGCGCACTCGAGCTTTTCCCTCAGGAACCGTTGGATAACCGATGCCCGTCGCCAGGACGCCTTCATCAAAAAGAGCGTGGGAAAACGCGTGCGCACGACTGGCCTCGCCGACCAAAATCGGAGTAATAGGCGTTTCACTGGTTCCGGTGTCAAAGCCTGCGAATCTCAAGCCTTCCTTGAAACGCTTGGTATTTCGCCATAGGGTTTCTATCCGTTCCGGCTCCCGTACCAGCAAATCGAAAGCAGCCAGGCAGGTTGCCGCAACCGCCGGTGGGTGTGAAGTAGAAAACAGGAATGGGCGAGCTCGGTGATAGAGATACTCGATGAGATCTCGGCTTCCGCACACGTATCCACCGAGAGCTCCAATGGCTTTGGATAGTGTGCCCACCTGGATGTGCACACGGCCATGCAAACCAAAGTGATCCACCGTCCCCCGCCCCGACCGCCCTAAAACCCCCGAAGCATGCGCGTCGTCCACCATCATAATGGCGCCGAAGCGCTCAGCTATTTCCACAAGCTTTGGCAAAGGAGCGACATCGCCATCCATGGAAAAAACGCCGTCGGTAATCAACAGCTTCCTGCCCTGCAAGTTACTTAGACTCTCAAGGATTTTGGCGGCGGCTGCGGTGTCCTTGTGAGGAAAAACGTGAATTTTAGCTCTCGAAAGCCGACATCCGTCAATAATACTGGCGTGATTGAGTTCATCAGAGACAATATGGTCCTCGGGCCCCAATATGGCCGAAACCGTACCGGCGTTGGCGGCAAATCCAGACTGAAAAACAACGCAGGCTTCCACGTTCTTAAACCGCGCAATGCACTGCTCGAGCTCTAAATGAATCTTCATGGTGCCCGCGATAGTGCGCACTGCACCCGAACCAACGCCAAGCGTCCGGGTAGTTTCGATGGCAGCCTCAATTAACTTCGGGTGGTCGGTCAGCCCGAGGTAATTATTCGACGCAAGATTGATTACTTCCCGTCCGTCGAAGCGTGCAACCGGACGGCATGCGGACTCCAACTGGCGAAGGGTCTGGTAGGTGCCCGCCCTTCGCCAGTTGTTCAACTGCTCGCCCAAATATGCCAGTGGCCTGGGCATTCCTTATACCTTCCTTATACCTTTTCAGGGACAACGTAAGGCGCCCGGTAATCACGAGTGAACATGCGGTTAGCCTCAGGGTCGTCTACGCAACGCATGTTCTCCGCATCGAAATGGAGCGTTCGGCCGAGCCTATAAGCGATGTTACCCAAATGCATCAGGGTGCAGGAAATCGCTCCTTCCTCGATAGGCGCATTCAAGTCGGCATACCTCCGGCTCCGGAGAGCCTGAATGAAATTCGCCCAGTTGTTTCCGGGTTCATTTTTGGAGGGGCCGGGCTGCTGGTCGCGCCCGAGGAACGTCCAGTATTTCTGATACCACTCTATCGCCAGATAACCTTTCGAGCCGTAAAAGATATTTCCGACTGTGTTGCTGTCGCCTTTACGATCGCAGATGCCGGCTTCGTGATTCGTGATCCAGTGCCGCACCTCAAAAACCAGCATCTTCTTCTTGCCCCCCTCGTTAAATTCAAAATTGACGGCCATAGTGTTTGGGGTCTGCTGATCGTCTTCAAACATGAAGTGTCCGCCGATTGCGCTGACCTTTACGGGATACTTCACACCTAACCCCCACCGTGCGATGTCGAGTTCGTGAATACCTTGATTACCGAAATCACCGTTACCGTAATCCCAGAACCAGTGCCAGTTATAGTGAAACCGATTGCGTGTAAAGGGATGCTGCGGGGCGGGCCCAAGCCACATGTCGTAATTAACACCTGGCGGGACGGGCTCGACCGGAGTGTGGCCGATGGTATCCCTCCACTTGAAGCACAGTCCCCGCCCCATGTAAATTTCGCCGATGAGGCCGTTTCGCATTTGCTCGACTGCCTCGCGGATGGCCGGCGAGGAACGGCTGTTGCTGCCGTGCTGAACTAGGCGGTTGTACTTGCGGGTAGCAGCCACGATCTGTTGCGATTCAAAAATGTTGTGCGAGCAAGGCTTCTCGCAATAGACATCCTTGCCTGCTTGACAGGCCCAAATCGTAATCAGCGTGTGCCAGTGATTGGGGGTAGCGATCGATATGGCGTCGATCGACTTGTCCTCAAGTAGCTTACGAACATCGCCGTAGGCTGCCGGGCGCTTCTGGCCAAGCGACTCGGCATATTGCAGCCGCTTGCTGAGAACATTTTCGTCCACATCGCACAAAGCTGCTACTTGGACATTCTTCATGGCTGCATACTCTTTAATGTGCGCCCCGCCTTGACCGCGCACGCCCACCACAGCTACGCGGATAGTATCATTCGGGCTTGCGACCGAGGTCTTTGCCAGCCCTGCTGCTGCGGCGCCCATCAGGAAATATCTCCGGTTCACACAACCTCCTTACATGTTTGTAATAGTTCGCTACCAATATATCGAAGCATAGACTTTGAAGCCAGCGGTTTATTTGGTTCGCAAGCGGTAGTCCTCTATTTGCGGCATACGGACTACTTTGCACATCTCGAACAGGCGGGAACGAGCGCGGGCGCCGATCCTTTCTTCCAGCGATACTCGGTACTCCACTTTTCCGGGAAGCGTGAGATTGCGCTCAACCATCGTGTCCCCGGCTTCGGGGTCCGGCAGGTTTGTGGTAGCGATCAACGCCTTTCGATTGTTACAGCGGTAGGTGATGATGGAGGTTACAGTGTCCTCCACCCAGTCGGTGACCCGGTGAGCTCCAAGATCGTCCAGCAACAGAATTTCCGTGTCGAGTGCGGCGCGGTATGCTTCCCTATCGCTTGATCCGGAGGCAGCGTCATAGCCGGCTCGTATCCGATCGAGCAAATTCTGGTAATCAAAAAATATTCCTTCAAAACCCCGCGAAATCAGCCGGCGTAAGGCAGCCACCGCGAGATGTGTTTTCCCTGTACCGGGTGGTCCAATAAGCAGCAAGCCTAGCTTCCCACCGGCAGGGTACTCCCGGCTATAACCACGAACAGTGTTCAGCACCGCAGCCAAACCTCGGTGTGCGATTGGGTTATCCTGAGGAAGAAGGAAATTCTCAAGGGACGCGTTGCAGTAAAGGGGAGGGATGCCCGCCTGCTCTTCCAGCCGGGTGGCGCGGTCTGCAAAAACACACTCGCAACGCTCGGCGCCTGAGACGCCCCCACGTTCAACAAGGATCCATCCGGTGCCTCCGCACTTTGCACAACCCTGTTTGCCCATGGTCTTTTATATTATCTGCTACTCTGCTCTGCAAGGTTTCCTGCGCTCTTAAATGTATTCCATGATAGGCGCGAGCACGCCGGCAATGCTAATCACAGACGCAACCACACAAGGCGAGTCTTACTGCGAACTCTGAGTTACTCTTGTCGACCCTCCAGAAGGCTGACGTGGTACAGTCAGGTAGAAGTATGTGCGCACGCACCACAGTGCGAGGGTCATTGATGCAGAAAGGCATTCGTCTGACCAGGCAGAGGCGGATTCTTCTTGACCTGCTCGAGAAGGCGCGTCTGCATTTGGACGCCGAGCAGCTCTACAAGTTAGCCAAGCAAAAAGACCCCAAGTTAAACCGAGTGACAGTTTATCGCACTATCAAGATGCTTAAGGAAAAAGGTTTGATCGACGAACTGGATCTCATGCATCGGTCGGGCGACCAGCATTATTACGAGTCTCGTCTAAAACAGGAGCATGCGCATGTGATCTGTCTGCGTTGCGGGAAGGTCGAAGAGTTTTTTGGGGAATCCCTCGAGCGGCTACGCCGCCAGATCGAAACGCAACTTGGGTTTCAGATCCTTATTATCCGCACAGAGGTTGGAGGTTATTGCGGTCGCTGCCGCGGTTTGCGCTTTCAGGAAGCCAAAATGGCAACTGAACAACATGACTTCGTCAAGCAAGCTGCGACAAAGGGGAATTCAAGGCGACGAGCATAAGATGGGTCCGCAAAATCCGGATTTTCACCAGCCACCCAGCTTGCTCATTTTTGAGCCCGCTGGTGGGCGCTCGCGTGTCGTCATTGAATCTTTGCCGTTCCATATCGGCCGCCAGCCTGAAAATCACCTCGTATTGCGCGACAACCGAATTTCCCGCCTACACGCCCGCATCATCCTGGTTAGCGATGACTATGTAATCGAGGACCTGAATAGCCGCCACGGCGTGTATGTGAACGGCGTCAGGGTCACCCGGCGAAAACTCCACCCTTCGGATCGCATTGAATTCGGATTCGCCGACTCCTATCGCCTCGTTTTCGCTGAAGAAAAACGCGGAATTTCCGAATTGGCGGAACGGATTTCTTCATCACTGAGCCTTCCGGGACAGAATACCCGCCTGGCAAGACTCCGGGCGATTACAGAAGTGGCGCGGGCTCTTGAAACAGCAATTTCCACCGAAGATGTGTTGAATGCGCTCGTCGATGCAACTCTTTCTATAACTGGGGCCGAGAGAGGATTCCTGCTCTTACGCAAGGAGGAGGAGCTGGAAGTCAAAGTGGCGCGGGCGAAAAACAACGTGTCTCTTCAAGGAGGAGATTTACGCGTTCCGCGGAAACTGATTCAGCAAGCGTTGGAAGGAAGGCGCGAATTGTTATCTATGAACTTCGATCCCGCAAGCATAGAGACGAGCGCGCTTTCGCGCACGGTTGTAGATTTGGAACTGCGGAGCGTCATCTGTTTACCCCTGGTGCGTGTCGCTTTTGGCGCATCGCAGCCCACTGATCAAGTTTCTCCGATAGAGTATACGGTGGGCGTTATTTACCTGGACTCCCGAGCAGGAGCCGCAGACCTTTCGGCAGGCAACCGCGAGCTGTTGGAGACTCTTGCGCTCGAAGCCTCCACAATTTTGGAAAATGCGCGCCTGCTCGAAGCCGACAGGCAACGGCAAAGAATGACAGAGGAACTCCGTATCGCGCAGCAAATCCAGGCAAGTTTGCTGCCTAAACAGCTGCCGGCTACGGGCTGGTTTCGTGCGGCAGGCAAAAGTATTCCGACCCTTCAAGTAGGAGGAGACTACTTTGACGCGGCCCAAATCAGCCAAACCTGCTGGTATGCCGTCGCTGCCGATGTATCCGGTAAAGGCGTTTCCGCCGCCTTGTTGGCTTCCTTGCTGCAAGGGATTTTTCTGTCTGCGCCGGTTACTAGCAGCGACATTTCTCGGGCTATCTCCCAAATTAACCGTTTTCTGAACGAACGCACTAATGGAGAGTCCTACGCTACCGTGTTTTACGCTGTGCTGCACCGCGACGGACTTCTTCGATATGTCAACGCAGGCCACTGTACCCCACTTTTAGCGCATCCGAACGGAATTCTGAACGTTCTCCCCTCAAACGGGTTTCCCATAGGAATGTTCGAGGCGGCGACCTATGAAGTACGGGAAGCGCACCTTGCCCCAGAAGACAAGCTCCTCATCTACACCGACGGCCTTTCGGAGGCCGAAGACCCCACGGGAGAATTTTTTGGTGAGCAACGGATCCGGGAGGTGCTAAGAAAACACTCTGGCAGAGGATGCCAGGAAATCTTTGAAGCATTGGAAAAAGCGGTGGAGAATTTCACGGCAGGAACTCCACAGCGTGACGACGTCACGCTTTTAGTGGTCGAATACCACCCCGAAGCATAAGCTTTATCGGCTCTCTCTGGCGCTTTTATAATCTTTCCTATAGCCGTTACGGCGATTGATTACCGTGAATGATCCATCCCTATGTGCCGAAAGTTTGATCCAATGTCCCTGGCACTCTTGGGCGCTCAAATTGGCTATGAAGTGCTCGGGGACATTATTTTCTGGGCCGCCGCCAATCTGGTAGTGGAGTTGCCAAAAGTCCTCTAACCCGGGAGAATTTCGCACCACTTGCCACCCCCGCGGCGTTCCGAGCCGGTGATACCTTTCGCCGTAGTTGAGAATGGCGACACGCGGACGTAAGGCACAAACCTCCACTTCCGGCGTTCCCGACCTTCCCCAACGCACCTCGCCCCCAATTTCTTTATCAATACTCATGGCGTGGTGACTGGTCATATAAACATCCACCGTGCCCACAGGATTGTTCGGGCAGAAAAAGCGCCATAACCTATTCCAGGTTCTATCACCCATTGAGAGGAAACGAAATTTGCCAAAACTCACAAGAATGCCGATTGACTGACCATCCTCGGTCTCATCTTCCGAGCGCAGCGGCGTGATGGCGCAGTATGGGTTTGCCTGTCCGCCGCCAGGTAGTGCATGGGTTAGAGTATCATTGCCTGACGCAAGTACCAGCACATCCACTCCCCGGATTGGGATTCTGTCACCGGCTCTGGCAATGGTGTACCGAACGCGGTCGCGAATGGCACAATATTCCGCAAATTGCTTGTCATCGACGCTTATCTCCCAATGTTTCTGCCATACCGTATCCTTGCCCGCCTCCACGCTCGGCCCATGGTCGATAATGTGCCTTACAGGCACCTTCGCAGCCAACTCGGCAACTGCGCCGTAGTGATCGTTATGGTAATGTGTCACGAGCAGATAATCAATGCAATTGGCTCCGGCATTATTAAGGGCAGACATTACCCGTCTGACGTCCCGGCCGTGATTACCTCTTGAGCCCGCATCTACAAGCAGATTTTGACCTGAAGGTGCCACGATTAAAGTCGAACTACCTTCTTCGACGTCGATGAAATAGAAATGGAGGGCGTCTCCAGCCCGCAGGCCAATTACGGTAACCAGTAGCAGAAAAGCCGTGCGCATAATCAAGTGCTCGGTGCCTGGAATGGCTGCCGGTAAATTATAAGCCCGCAGAGGTGAAGGCCAGTGCGCCAAAGCTTACAGCGCTTTGCTCGTCGATGTTCCACTGCTGGTAGTCTTCCAGGCGCCCGCGAGCCGAAGGCACAGCTTTCAGAAACGTATAGAACGGCGCGGCGCCACACCATTTCAACTCATCGCCATGTTGCTGGACCAGGGACCAGAAGCCATCGGCGTCACCTTCGAGTATGCGCTCGATCCTGCTGCGGTCACGAACAGCGACGGAGGCCATTTCTCCCACGTCGGCCCGTGCGGCGAATGGATCGCCGTATCGCCTGCCCATGTGGGCCATGTCCACGCCGAGAATCCAGAACAGCCGGGACCCCTCTCGCTCTGCAATCGCTCGAAGTGCGTCCAAAAACTGGCGCACTCTTTCCTCCTCTTCCGGCTTGATTCCCTCACTGAGACTGCGGCTGTATGGACCGCACAATACCGGGAGGATCCGGATATCCGGAGCGTATAAATATTGCAGGAACACGAGCTGAAATTCAATGGAGTGCTCGATGGCATGGCAATAATCCTCCACCTTGACCGCGGGTCCACCGGATCGCTCGAGCTCGTTAACGAGATCCACATCTGTAGCCGCTTCACCGAACGGTGTTACAAAAGATTTTCTCGTTAGGCCGAAGCTTTCAGGTTCGCCATAGTGTGAGGTTCCAAGGATGACGAAGGTCCTGTCACAATACTCAGCGCCCAACAGCCTGTAGGCAGCCCGGTAGGACGGCCAGCCTCCCGCAAAGCTGACATGAGGGGCAGCAATGCCCACCAGCGGCGCGCTGTCCACGCCAGCGCCGCTATCGTTCATATAGGCGCGCAACGTTTCCCGTAGGTCATCTGGCTTTTCTGGGTATGCAGAGCCTGCGTGCGCCGGCAAGCGTTTAGGCGCATTGCGAAAGGCGTCTTGCCGCTGTTGTTTAAGCTCTTCATAGCGCGGGCCTTCAAGAAATCCAGCCGATTCCAAAGATTCCAGCAAACGCTTCCCCACCTCGCCTACCCGGAGGTCCCCCGTAAGCTCAACTAGCATTTGGCGCAAATCCAGCTCGGTGTGAAACCCATCAAAAAGCGTCAGGCATTCTGCCAGTAAAGGGGGAATAATCAAGGTGGCGTCTGAATAGCGGAACGAATCCCGGATCAGCAGCCCCGGTCGTTCCTGGATTGGCGAGGGCATAAAATCCAGGTTGGTTCTCAACCGCGGAAGCGTTTGTGCCATCTATTCATTATGATAGTGGCTGAGCCGGAATCGAAACATCAGGCGCGAGCACATATGAAGGCGCTCAAAAACAAAATTGCCATGATTACAGGTGCTACGGGGGGCTTAGGCGAAACGGTCACTACAGCGTTTCAGGACGCCGGGGCTACCGTGGCTGCTGTGGCCAGAACTATCAAGCCCAACGTGGGCGATCTGACGGTGGCCGCCGATCTTTCTGTGCCCGAGGAAGCACAACGTGCCGCTGAAGAGATCCTGCAACGAGTAGGGCGCATTGATGTCCTCGCCCACCTTGTCGGGGGATTTTCCGGAGGACGACCAGTACCAGAAACGGATTATACTACTTGGCGCCAGATGATCTCTTTGAACCTGGATACTGCTTTCAATGTCATGCGCGTAGTATTGCCGCATATGCTCGGTAGGCAAACCGGTCGGATTATAGCTATTGGGTCACGGACGGGGGTCGAGCCAGTTGCCGGACTCAGCGCCTACGGAGTTTCTAAAGCAGGATTGATAGCTTTTATACGGACCCTGGCGGCTGAAGTAAAAGATTCCGGAATCACGGCCAATATCGTGTTGCCAAGTGTCATTGATACGCCTGCTAATCGTGTCGCTAATCCTTCCGCAGATTTTTCCCGCTGGGTGAAGCCGTCGGCCATTGCTGAGGTTTTGGTGTGGCTGGCGTCCGATAACGCTGCGGCAATCAACGGGGCGGTTATTCCTGTCTATGGTCGAGCCTGAGTAAGATGAGAGTATGTCAAGAGCTGAAACACTCAGTGAGTCTGCGATCCGCGCCGCACTTCAGGAGTTGCCGGGCTGGACTTTGGCGGAAAACAAACTACATCGGGAGTACCTGTTTTCTGATTTCATCCACGCTTTTGGATTCATGGCCACAGCGGCAATGGCAATTGAGGCGACGGGGCATCATCCCGATTGGTGCAACAGTTGGAATCGGGTAACCGTGGCTGTTACCACACACGATGCCGGAGGCATCACCGCTAAGGATGTGGAACTGGCTCGCAAACTCGAAGCCATAGCTCGCAAGCTGGGATGAAACGATTTCTCGCGCTGCCGTTGCTGGTCTTATCGCTCTGGGCTGCACCTGACCGGCAACAATCCAAGCCCAGAACGTTCGTCGCGGCGCAAGCTTTAGATCAGGCCATCCGCTCCGCTATCGCCGAACAGCAAATCACCGGGGCGGTTTTACTGGTGAGCCGTGACGGCAAGATTTTGTACCACAAAGCCTACGGGTTTCGGACGGTGAGTCCGCGCCGAGAGCTAATGACCCCTGACACCATTTTCGACGTTGCTTCACTTACTAAGGTGGTAGCGACCACGCCTGCGATTATGAAGCTGTTCGAAGAAGGAAAAATCAGGCTTAACGATAAGGTGACGCGATACCTGCCGGAGTTTCAGGGTGGATCGAGTGACATTACGGTCCGGGATTTGCTCACACACTTTTCCGGCCTGAGCCCCGATCTGATTCTAGATCCCCCCTGGTCGGGTTATGAAACTGGTATCCAGAAAGCACTCGTCGAACCACCCGCTGCCGGAGTCGGCGAGCGCTTTATTTACAGCGACATCAACTTCATTCTACTCGGGGAAATCGTTCGCCGCCTCAGTGGCAAGCCATTGCAAGCCTATTGCCGTCAGGTCGTTTTTTCCCCACTGGGCATGCGGGATACGATGTTCCTTCCGCCTGCCAGGTTCCGCAGCCGGATCGCGCCCACGGAAAGATTGCCTGGAGAAAAGGCGCCTTTGCGCGGCGTGGTTCACGACACCACGGCGCGTTACATGGGAGGGGTGGCTGGTCACGCAGGTTTGTTCAGTACGGCAACAGATCTGGCGCGCTTTGCGGAGATGATGATCGGGCTGGGCCGCCGTGGTTCGGCCAGGCTGTTCAGTCCCTTGACGGTGCGGAAGTTCACGACTCCTCAGTCTCCTCCTGACCAACCCATTCTCCGCGGACTCGGTTGGGACATAGATTCTCCCTATTCTGCCAATCGCGGAGAATTGTTTCCTATAGGTTCTTATGGCCACACAGGCTTCACAGGAACTTCTCTGTGGATCGACCCGGTAACCAAAACCTCGGTGATTCTGCTGGCAAACAGCGTTCATCCTAACGTCAGGCAACCCATCACATCCCTTCGCAGCCGCGTAGCAACTATCGTTGCCGCCGCCCTGAGGATCGACGCGCCGGGGGTTGCCCTCACAGGTTATAACGAGACACTGACAGGCGCTGGCATCCGCCGTGTCGTTGCCCGAAACGCTGATGTTCTCACCGGCCTTGACGTGATGGCTGCCAGTGGTTTTGCCGAACTGAAAGGACGCCGCGTCGGTTTGATCACCAACCGCACGGGAATCTCCCGCACAGGTCGCCGTAACGTAGATCTGATGCTGGAAGCGGGCATCGACGTAGCCGCCCTCTTTTCGCCCGAACATGGGATCGGCGCCGACCAAGAGCGCAACGCAATCAATCACTCACGGGATCCGGCAACCGGTATTCCCATCTGGAGCCTGTATGGTACAGACGGTCCCCGGCCTACGGCACAGATGCTCAAGAATACCGACGCGCTTGTATTCGACATCCAAGACGTCGGCGTTCGCTTCTATACGTACATTTCCACCATGACTTACGCTATGGAGCAGGCTGCGCGCCATAAATTACCCTTCTTCGTCCTAGATCGCCCCAACCCCCTGACTGGGGTTTATGTCCAAGGTTTGATGCTGGACAACGATCTGGTTTCCTTTGTCGGTTGCTTTCCGCTCCCTCTGCGCCATGGCATGACAGTGGGAGAGCTGGCGCAGATGATCAATACCGAAAAAAAACTTGGCGCCGATCTGCGAGTGACACCCATGAAAAACTGGCACCGGGGCGACTGGTTTGATTGCACAGGGTTGCCATGGCTGAACCCCTCACCGAATATTCGCAGCCTCACGGCAGCCTTACTTTACCCTGCTGTCGCTGTGTTGGAATTTTCCAAAAATTATTCTGTGGGCAGGGGAACCGAAGCACCTTTCGAACAAATAGGCGCTGACTGGATTGATGGGAGACAACTGGCAGCGTTTTTAAACAGGAGATTCATCCCTGGAGTACGCTTCTACCCAACGGAATTCAAGCCCACAACAGCGAACTTCGCGGGGAGGGCAATCTCCGGAGTTCGGATCTTGCTCACCAACCGGGAGGAATACGATTGCGGACGACTGGCGCTTGAGATCGCCTCGGCGCTGCAGCGCCTCTACCCGGGTAGAATCTCCTTTGAAGATAACCTGCGCCTGATCGGAAGCCGGGAAACCATCTCCGCCCTTTCCGCTGGCGAGGAACCGCGTGACATTCAGTATCGGAATTTGGAAAACTTGCGCGCTTTCCTAAGAGTTCGAGAAAAATACCTTCTGTATCGTTAGCGCCCGAGTCTGCACACAACTCAACTCCCAATAACACCCCCCGGCTCGTAGACGGCCGACTCAAGCGACTGCCGACTGCTCCATGCCCTCCGACTTACCCTTCTTTACATTCAGACGCTCTCGTTTTCTGGCTTCCACCATCCAGCGAGGAGGCCGACCTCGCCGCCTGCCGCGACCACTTGCGAGCTGCTCGAGGCTCAAAATAGCTGCCTCAATTTGTTCACGCTCCTGGCGCAGCTCCTCCAAAATTTTCGTCACATCCATGGCGTCGCTCCCGTTCGATGTGGGTTTTTGGCCTCCGAGGTTCTGAAATCAGAACAGGTAGACCGAAATCGCCGACAACCGACAAATAGGGTTTTACCGCTTTTTGTTGGGAATTGCAAGAGGTTAGTTCCGAAATCAGAACAAATCCTTGCTTTTTAGTCCCCGTTTCGGTACTAGTTCCCGAGTTCCGGAACCTACACTGTTTTCATTTTTTTTGCCCTTGCCAATAACGGAAAAACGGCAAACCACCAAGAATCAAAACCAAGCCCAGCAAGGACTCCCGGGGGGAATTCAGCAATGTAGAGACCACCACGCCCGATGCGCCGAGCACAAACAGGATCGGAACAATGGGGTACCCAATCGTGCGATATGGTCTGTAAAGGTCGGGCCTTTTCCGGCGAAGTACGACGACGGCGGCAGCGGTCATTCCATAAAAGATCCAGCTTGCGAAAATTACATAGGTAAATAACTGCTCGTAACGACCGCTAAAAACGAGCAGGGAGGCCCAGACGCCAAGCAACAAAATCGACACAGCCGGTGTATGCCGCTTCGGATGAACGTAGCCCACCGCCCTGAAGAAAAAACCGTCGCAGGCCATCGCGTATGGAACACGGGTAGCTGACAGAATAGAACCATTGAGAGCCGCGAAGATGGACACCATAGCGGCAATGCTGACAGCGCTGGCGCCGTGCTCACCTAACACGCGCCGCATCATTTCCGCGGCCACGCGATTGCTGGAAGCAACCGCTGAAGCCGGCAATATATAAAAATAAGCTGCATTAGCCGCCAGATAAATCACCATGACAGCCGCTGTTCCTAAAGTTAAAGCGAGAGGCAGATTTCTCTGGGGTTGCTTGATTTCCGATGCCAGCATTCCCAAATTGTTCCACCCGTCATATGCCCATAAGGCCGCCACTAGGGCGGCAAAAAACCCGGTCAGACCGCCGATAGCTGGGACCGTGCTGTGGTAGTTTGCCAGGCTTCCGCGCCCGGAGCCTAGCCCGATGGCGATAATAGCGGCCAATAACCCCACCTTCACCAGCGTCACTGTAACCTGAACGCCGCCTCCCAGCCGCACTCCAAGATAGTTGACAAGGGCCAACAGTCCGATTACTCCCACAGCAAGAACCTGCCCGTAGCGGATCTCTAGAGGTCCTCCCTCGGGTCCTATGGGCAAGTGAACTTTATAGAAAGGTTGTTCGAGCTTGGGGCAAAAATTCGCCAAGTAGTAAAAAAAAGCAGTAGCTAAAGTCGCAACCGATCCACTTTTCGCCACGAATGTGAGACTCCAGCCATACAGAAATCCCCACAACGGACCATAGGCTTCGCCAAGGTACACGTATTCACCTCCGGCTCTCGGCATCGCGCCTGCCAGTTCCGCATAGCTGAGGGCTCCAAATAGCGACAGCAAACCACCGACTACCCAGACGGCGAAGACAGCAGGCACGCAGCCCACTTTTTCTGTCATAGCCTTCGGCACCAGAAAAATCCCGCTGCCAATAACCGTTCCGACGACCACAGCCACGGCGCTCCAAGCCCCGAGCACCCTCACCAGACCTGGCGTTTGACGCGGTTCAGGCATTTTGCTCCTTTCTGTCGAAGACGATGACTAGAGCTCCAACGGTGAACGCCATGCACGTACCGATGGGCACGTACCATGTCCAGGCAATTTTCGTAAGTTCCCGAACATAAATCATGATTCCCACACCAGCTACAACAGCCGCCGCAGCGGCTTTTTCACCGGCCCGCCGCGTCAAAAGACCAAGAAGAAAGGTTCCCAAAAGGGAACCATAAAGAACAGAGGCAATGGAAAGGCCTGCTTCCAGCACGGAACCCCATTTGCGGGCGATCCATCCGATCAATAAGAGGACGCCGCCCCAAAGGATGGTTGTAGTACGGGCTAAATATAGCCCCTGTGTATGCGAAACCACCTGCCCCGTCCTGTTCACGAAAAAGGGCCAGTAAAAGTCCAGTAAACTGGTTGACGCCAGCGCATTCAGAGCCGCACTCATGTTGGACATGGCGGCAGCCAAGATGGCGGAAACCACAAGACCTGCCACTCCGCTGGGAAGATGGCGCCACACGAACTCTGGATAGATTCTGTCGGCCGGCTGAGGAGCTACCAGTCCCACAGTGGAGTACAGAGCATATAACGCCACACCGATGAGTAAGAAAAGTCCAAATTGAAAAAAAATAACCAACCAGCTGGAGAGCAACGCCAAGCGGCTTTCCGCAAGGTTCCGCGCGGCCAGTAGGCGCTGGACTATGAGCTGCTCGGTGCCGTGACTGGCAGTAGTGAGAAAACAGCCCCCGATTAGCCCTGCCCAAAAGGAATATGTGCGGGAAAAAAACTCTCGGGAAAAATCAAACCGGAAATCGAAAATGCGCAACTTCTCCGCCTGTGTAGCGGCACGCCATATCTGTTCCCAACCGCCAGGCATCATGTGGACAATGCAGAAAAAACTGACCAAAGCGCCGGCAATATACAGAAACATTTGTACAACATCGGTCCAAATGACCGCCGTCATGCCTCCCTCGAAGGTGTAAAAGAGTGTCAAGCAGACGATGAGGAAAATGGAAGCCAACTCGCCTGCATTGAGAATGACGGAAATGACAATCGAAATGGCAAAAACGCGAACCCCTTCGGCTAACGCGCGGAGCATGAGAAAAATAGCCGCAGTCAGTCTTTGGATGCGCGGGCCAAAACGGCGCCGGATAAGTTCATAGGCGGTGTACATTTCCCCGCGGAAATAATGCGGTAAAAACAAGAGGCAGATGATCACCCTGGCCAACAGATAGCCGAAAACTACTTGAAGAAAACCAAGGTTCCCTTGAAATGCCAGAGCCGGCGTGCCGATTACAGTCAGTGTACTGGTTTCGGCCGAGACAATTGAAAGACTGATTGCCCACCAGGGAGCTGTGCGTCCGCCGAGGAAATAATCCTTTAAGGTTTTCTGCTTGTGGCGAAAGCGCGCTCCAAACCATGTAATCGCGATCAGGTAAACGAAGATTACCAACAGATCCAGGAGGCGCATGGAAAAGGGGAATTCTAACACAACGGTAATCGTGAACCTCCTTGACACCGCACTCCCCCATGGGGCCCTGGTTTTTTTCGGCTCTTAAGGCTTGCACCATAAACCAAGATTTGGGTATACTCCGCAGTTGCGTGGCCTCTCGATTCCGCGAGGCTTGCGCTAGGCATAACAGAAATCGTCAAATATCGAAGGAGGCCAGCGTGTTGGTAGGATTCTCAAAAACCGTTGTCATAGCAGTCGCAGCCAGTTTACTGGGGGCCGGCGCTCTGCGGGCGCAACAAGCCCAGCCTCGATGGAAAGACCGGGCAGAATATGACCTTGCACAAGCGGCTCAAAACGAGAAGGATCCTCACAAAAGACTTGAGCTCCTCAATCAGTGGAAAGAGAAGTATCCCAATTCTGAGGTACAAGCAACCAGGCTTTATCTGTTTCTGACGACCTACCAAGCGCTGAATCAGCCGCTGAAGGTTTACGAAACAGCCAAGGAAATGGCGGCGCTTGATGCATCCAACGTGAACGCGCGATATTTTATTTGCGTTCTGGGACCGACCTTAACCAAGCCTACTCCTGAAGATTTCGACACTATCGACAAAGCCGCTAAGAGCTTGCTCGCCAGCCTTGATACGGCGTTCGCTCCCGACAAGCGGCCGCAGAATCTCAGCGAGCAAGATTGGAAAAAGAGACGTGTGGAAGCGGAAGCCTTGGCATACAAAGCCGAAGGCTGGGTAGCCATGCAGAAAAAGGAGAATGATCGCGCGGAAACTGCTTTACGCAAGAGCCTGGAACTCAATCCTGAGTCGGGTGACATCGCTTACTGGCTCGGTACCATGCTTCTGGCCGAGAAGCGCCCTGAGAAGAATTCTGACGCAATCTTTTTCTTTGCCCGTGCGGCTTACTACGATGGACCCGGTTCGCTAAACCCGCAGGGACGTACTGCTGTAACCAACTATATCGAAAAGCTCTATAAGAGTTTCCACGGGTCTGACGAAGGGCTTGATGATCTGCGGAAGCTGGCAAAAGCTCAAGCGCTTCCCCCCGCGGATTTTAAAGTGAAAAGCTCCGCCGAGATCGCTCTTGAACAGGAAGAGAAATTAAAGAAGGAAAACCCCGCACTGGCGTTGTGGCTGAATATTAAGCGGGAACTGACTGGGCCAGGCGGTGACGCATATTGGGGCAATATGAAAGGCGCCCTGATCCCGGGAGACGCCGTTCCCGGAGTCACAAAGCTTAAGGGAAAACTGGTATCCCAGAAACCCCCGAAAAATCCCAAAGAACTCGTCCTGGCAATGAGCGACGGAATTACTCCCGAAGTAACGCTTGTTTTGGATGAACCGTTACGGGGCGCTGCGGAAGCAGGCACCGAAATCTCCTTCGAGGGCATTGCCACCAACTTCACCAAGGATCCTTTCATGTTGACGTTCGAGGTGGAGAAGGCCAAGCTCGTGGGATGGCCGGCTCCTGCGCCTCCCGCTAAAAAGGCCCCGGTAAGAAAGAAAGCTCCGGCTAGGAAGAAATAGCGCGGCGGGAGTTACCCCAGCCTTAGAAGTTACATTTTGTAACGGCCCAAGTCCTCGTCATTGAGCCCTTCAAGCCAGCGGCGAAGTTCCTCGCCGCCGAGCTTGTCAGAGACAGTACCGGCGGCTTTTGAAGAACTGAGGACGGAGTCGTCCACGTAGATGGGGCAATCTAAACGCAGGGCGATGGCAAGCGCATCGCTGGGGCGGGAATCCACACTGATTAACCTCCCGTCCTTTTCCAGCCAGATAATAGCGTAAAAGGTATCGTCCTTCAGCTCACTGACCACGACTTTCCGAATGTTGACCTCAAGCCCCATGAGCAACGTGCGGATCAAATCGTGAGTCATCGGCCTAGGAGTGGAGACTTTTTCAATTTCGAGCGCAATGGCATTCGCTTCGTAGACGCCGACCC